>Ga0256833_1003830_pt1 | contig 10194 bp, 7 predicted proteins | sample 356284metaG_FD_190535 | JGI IMG/M metagenome (GOLD analysis project Ga0256833, IMG submission 190535) | Hydrothermal vent microbial communities from Mid Atlantic Ridge, Atlantic Ocean - 356-284 | ecosystem: Environmental > Aquatic > Marine > Hydrothermal vents | place: Atlantic Ocean: Mid...
CAAATGAGAGAAATTTAGCAAAAGCTACCTTTATGGCAGGGTGTTGGCATGATATGGGAAAGATTGATAGTGGGTTTCAAGATTGGGTCACTAAAGGCTTAAAAAAACAGAAAAAACTCAAAGATATTTCTGAAGATGGAGAACATATTGATAAACAGACAGGTAAATTTTCTTGGCAAAAATATCCTCGTCATAATGAATTTTCATTACTACTTTTTGAGATTTTGAGCCAGATAGAGGCAAAAGAGAGTGAACCCATAAAACATGCTATCTATTGGCATCATGCAAAACCATTAAGAGAAAAAAAGAATGAGATAAAAAACCTTGTTGGAATTTTTAATAAAATGGGTGATTTAGAAGAAGAGTATAGTAATGGTATAGATACGCTCAAAGCTATATTAGAAAGTATAACGTCATTAAAAAATGAATATGAAGAGTTAGAATCATTAGAATTTAAGATAAAAGTAGTCCATTTTGATGATATTGAAGAGAAGATAGAAGGTGTTGCTTTACCTTTGTATAAACGATACTCAAGCAAAGAGTCGATAGATGGATATAAATTAAATATAGGGTTTAATGCTAGAAATAATTTGGCTAGAACAGCCATTGTAACAGCTGATAGATTAATTTCAAGTTTAAGTTCAGATGAGCTTGATTCTCATATCTCAAATAAAACATTGGAAAGTATGGTTGAGAATGTTTTACACAAAGAGAGAGGTTTAGGGGGTGAGATAAAAGCGTGTTTAGATGGTTTTGAAGAGAAATATCCTAATAGTCAACGAAACAAAGCACAATCACAAACCGTAGAAGAGCTATGTGATGAGGAGGTTAGTATAGGGGTTTTAAATGGACCAGCAGGATGTGGAAAAACCAAAATAGCTTTGGAGTGGGCATTAAAGAGTTCAGCTAAAAAAATATATTGGGTTTGTCCTAGAGTTCAAGTGTGTGAGGGAATTTTTAATGATTTATGTTCTGATAAATATTTACCTAATGCTCATATAGAGATAGTGACAGGAGAGATAAAAAAGTCTAAAATTAATGGCAAAGAGCAAGAGACAAAAGAGGGGCAAGAGTTCTCTGCTGATATTGTGATTACAACTATTGACCAAGTAGTCAATAGCATTACAACACATAAAAATATTGTCGCTTTTATGGATTTTATGAATGCTCATGTAGTATTTGATGAATATCATGAATACATTACAATGCAAGGCTTTAATTTACTTTTTGCTGAGTTGATAGAGGCTAAAAAATTACAACAAAATGATGAAACTTTAGCAAATACACTTCTTGTTTCTGCTACACCTAATCCTCTGTTTATTGAAAAACTATTACGATTAAACAGAGATGATATTATCGGTATGAAGAGCTTTAATGAATCACTTTATCGTATTGAGTTTATAGAATATGATGATAAAGATGAAGCGAACAATCCATTAAAAAATGAGCAACAAGAAAAAGAGACTTTTGTCATTAGTAATACAGCGATTACAGCACAACAGAGTTTTATAGAGCATCAGAACAAAGAGAACGGCATACTCTTTCATTCCAAATTTATCAAAAGTGATAAAGAGTTTTTATTTAATGAAATTTATGAGAGTTTTAAATACCATGGAAGTAGAAAATATGATATTTTACGTTCAGGTCCTGTGGTTCAAGCCTCTTTAAATATTACTTCTAAAAAGATGATAAGCGAAATGACTCATGCAGAGAATTTTTTACAACGCTTAGGACGGCTTGATAGATTTGGAGAGAATGATGAGGTCAATAGCTATATTATTGCCATTACCCAAGGTGTCAAAGAGGGAAAATCCAAAGATAGTAGTTCACGGTTTTTAAATGAACTTGATGCTTTGCAGAGTGCCAAAGTGTGGTATGAATTTTTAGAGGAAAGCGTAAAAGATAAAGAGCTAACCATTAATCAACTCTATACACTTTATGAAGCGTTTTATAAATATGATGGAGCAAAAAAAATGATAGAAGAAGATTTAATCTCTTCTCTTAAAAAAAGTGTGCTTATGATAGATGCCAATGTACTTGACCCTAAAAGTTTTCCAAACAGTAAAAAAGAGGATAAAGGAGGGGTGAAGATAAAGAAAAATTCATTGAGGGGTAATAGCTTATTTGTTCAGATGGCAAAGTGTCAGATAGAGAGCATAGAAGAAATAGAAATTTTAAATGAATATGCTTATGATGATGCAGAAGAGGTGATAACCGTTGAGACTACGGTTATTGAAGGATATGGAGATTCTAATAAAAATCTTCTCTCTTTTATGGCTAAAAAACATCATAACATTAAAGAAGATAGTAAAAAAGCTTATAAAGATGCACAATTAAGAGGAGAAGCACGAGACCCCAATAATCCTATCTATTTGAGCTATACTCCAAAAGATTTAGAAAAGGTCAATTGTGAACCTCACGCATTTGCACAATATTATGCTATAGGTTTAAAGCAACCTATAGGCATAATATCACTACAACAATTAAAAAAGGAAAAATAGATGAAAAATGAAAAGATAACAGGTATAAGAAGCGTTGATTTTAAGATAGTAGCAAAAGGTCATGGGGTGGTGAATTGGAATGGTCCTACATCTTTGGCACAAGAGAATGGTACAACAGTTGATAATCATACTTTACCAAAGTTAAGAGGCTACAGTAATTTATCTGGAAAAGTAAAAGATACAGGCTATAAATATAAAAAAGAAGCAACCGACATTGACTTTAAAAAGACACCACTTTACATTAGTCAAAACTGTGTACGTCATCATCTATTTAAAGCACAGGCTTTTGATTTACACTATGCAGATAGAAAAAACATTAAAGAAGTATTGGCTTCTATTACTGGTTTGGTACGTGGATTTGTTGTACCTGCTACCCAAAATAAAAGAACAAGCCCATTGTTATTAGAAGATTTTGTTGACCGATTGGGTAATGGAAACTTTGAACAGTTTGGTCAAGCAGGAGAGCGAGATAGCTCTTCTTTTTACTCTAAAACCACTTTTGGAGATACGGAATATATCTCTTATGGTTCTATTAGCATTGAGCAGTTACAGTTTATTTCACTTGATAAAAAGTTTGACCGTGAAGCTATGGAGATAAAAACAGGTGAGGGTGAAGAGGTAGCAAAATTGGTAGAAGCCTATATAGTTTCTCTTGATAGCAAAGGGCGTTCACCTAAAGCTACTTTTCATGAGAACTGTGTGAGAAATGGTACTATCTTTGAAGAGGGAGAAAATGGTATTTTACTCAATGATGATGCTGTGGCTATTCTCATAGAAGAGACGCTTCGCATGATACATGAACTCTCCATTCGTCAAGCAAAATCTTATATGTATGTTGATGAGATGACCATAGACTACAATGACAGTACTCAAATGATGCGAGTTAAACACGATGAGGGAAGTGTAAGCTCTACCCCAAGCTCTAACTATGCTCACTATTTTTACGCAAAAGAGAAATAATGAAAATAGAGATAGAGTATGAGGCTTCATGGCGAAACTCTTTTCTTGATGGTAGCAACGATAAACCTTTGCCAAAGAAAGGAAGAAAGTTTATAGGTTCGATTACGGCTCTGAAAAAGAGTGAAAATTATATTAGAAGAGAGGTAACGCATAGTACGGTGATGGGTATTTTAAATCGTCTCATTGGTGAGCAACGAAAGCTTTACCAAGTACGAGAAGATGAAAACTATTTTTTTAAAGAGTTAGAATCTAAAGTTACTTTTAATGATGATGTTAAAGTTGTGAACAGTGAGTTGGTTTATCTGCGAAATATGTCGGGGAATACTGACCAAAACTCTTTTACAGGTATGATAAAAACAGATGATAAAATGTTTACTTCGGATTACTCCAAAGCATTTTGGGCTATTTTGGCTTTAGATGTTGAAGAGCTTTTAGAGTTTATTGTGCATGGTAAAGAGATGGAAAAAGAGATGGAGCTTGACCCTTTGGTTATTGCTGATAGGTTTGCCCAGATTGGTAAATTGAAAGCCTTAGAAGAGAGTGATGAGGTTGTTAAAGCTTTAGAGATGTTAGAGAAAAATTTTGAGGGTACAAACTATAAGAATCCTAAAGGTTTGGTTGTTCCTTTAAATTTGTATTGTTCTGCTCTCTATTTGCAGTTATCACGATTGTCTAATGCGTATGATTTGAGTTCGGCTTTAACAAAAACAGGGACGATTACAGGTATCTCAAAGCGTCTGTTTACTAAAAAAGATTTTATGAACCGTTTTACCACAGGTGAAAAAAAGAAGATTTTCGGAAACCCATATATGGCTAAAAGTTTTGTGGAGGGTGAGGGGCAAGTAACCTCTATGCTCATTAAAGCCAGTGGTGTTTTAGAGATTATCATAGACATTTCAAGAGAGGAAGCTAAGGCTCTAAAGAAGATGATAGAAAACGCAGGAGTTTCTAGCTTTTATCTTGGTAAAAAAGGTTTGGCGTATGTTACAAACATAGATACAAGAGAGGTAAAGAAAAAATGACTCATTACATAGACCTAAGAATAATGCCTAAAAAAGAGATACGCGAAAATGTACTACTAAACCAAGTCTATACAGCCTTTCATAAACGGCTTGACGATTTAAAATCAAACAACATAGGCATAAGTTTTCCAGAGTATCGTTTGAAGCTTGGTAGGTTGTTGCGTATTCATGGCTCAAAAGAAGCACTTGAAAAACTACAAGCCAAAGAGTGGTTAGGAAAATATGCTGAGCATTGTAAAGTCCCTAACATAGAAGCCGTACCTAAAGAGGTAAAACATAGAACTGTTTATAGAGTACAACAAAATATGACCGAAGCCAAATTAAGACGGCTCATCAAAAGAGGAAATATCCCTGAAGAGGATATTAAAAAGTATCGAATAAAAATGTTTCAAGGGGGTTTAGAAAATCCTTATGTAGAGTTACGAAGTATGTCAAATGGTCAAATGCACAGGCGTTTCATTGAGTTTGGAGAAGTACAAGATGTAGAGGTAAAAGGTGAATTTGATTTGTTTGGATTAAGCAAGACTTCAACTATCCCTTGGTTTTAGATTTTACCTAAAAAAGAGACCTTTATTTTTTACCTCATAATCAAATCCCTAAATTTAGGGATTTAAAAACAGTTCAAAAAATAATGGTATAATTCAAGAAAATAGCTTCAAATCCGAGTATATGGCAACTTCCGAGCATTAATTTGCTGTGAACTACCGAATAGGTAGCTTGGAAGATTTAAAGAATCAGTATATAGCCCATTTTTTGGTGAACTACCGAATAGGTAGCTTGGAAGCAAAGGCGAAGCCTACAAAGATTGGTACTTTAGTGAACTACCGAATAGGTAGCTTGGAAGAACAAAAACAAGAAAATCCCCACAACCCATAAGTGAACTACCGAATAGGTAGCTTGGAAGATTACGCCACTTCCTGCGTCCGTAGGCGTTGTGTGAACTACCGAATAGGTAGCTTGGAAGCTCATACAGGCTTATATTTTTTAGTAAATTTAGTGAACTACCGAATAGGTAGCTTGGAAGTCAGGACAAGAGTGGATTCTATCTCAATGCCCGTGAACTACCGAATAGGTAGCTTGGAAGTTGTAAGTCCATCTGGAACTTTGGGGTTTCTTGTGAACTACCGAATAGGTAGCTTGGAAGATATACACTACAGCACTAATAACATCCGTAATGTGAACTACCGAATAGGTAGCTTGGAAGTTGGTCTAAACTATCCATCGCATTTATGTAGAGTGAACTACCGAATAGGTAGCTTGGAAGTAGCATATCAATCTGAAGATTACAACCTCCACGTGAACTACCGAATAGGTAGCTTGGAAGATTAGTTCTTCCGTCACTTGATGGTGGTTTAGGTGAACTACCGAATAGGTAGCTTGGAAGTAAAAAATTACCATTAAATGAGTTATTAACAAGTGAACTACCGAATAGGTAGCTTGGAAGTATGAAACACACTAACGACTTAAAAACATTCTGTGAACTACCGAATAGGTAGCTTGGAAGCGTTTGCGTCACAATGAAGCGTTATAGCTATTGTGAACTACCGAATAGGTAGCTTGGAAGAATAGTTAAAAAACCTAAAGCTATTAAACCAAGTGAACTACCGAATAGGTAGCTTGGAAGCCTATTCTTTTAGAACTTTGGGGGCTAAAGAGGTGAACTACCGAATAGGTAGCTTGGAAGCTCATATAATCATAATATGCACCTAAATCACGGTGAACTACCGAATAGGTAGCTTGGAAGTTTCTTGTAAATCATCATCTAAATGCTTAACAGTGAACTACCGAATAGGTAGCTTGGAAGACAAAACTAACAACCTTTTTTCTAACTTTTTTGTGAACTACCGAATAGGTAGCTTGGAAGCTCCTCCTGCACGAGCTGTTCCAATTTTAAAGGTGAACTACCGAATAGGTAGCTTGGAAGTATAAATAATAAAAGAGTTTTGAAAACTATCTGTGAACTACCGAATAGGTAGCTTGGAAGCAAATGTAGTTATAGAGCAAATAAAGCGTTTAGTGAACTACCGAATAGGTAGCTTGGAAGTACAGTTACCTCACCATTAACACCATATTGAGGTGAACTACCGAATAGGTAGCTTGGAAGTGTGTTTGCAGTTGTTAAAACTGCTCTTTGAAGTGAACTACCGAATAGGTAGCTTGGAAGTTTATACAATTAGTAGCACGAATAAGAGGGAAGTGAACTACCGAATAGGTAGCTTGGAAGATAGCGTTATTAAATACTTTAGCATACTTAGCGTGAACTACCGAATAGGTAGCTTGGAAGGTAAGGGTTACGGTAGGGGGTGGGGTTTTATTGTGAACTACCGAATAGGTAGCTTGGAAGTCCAACAAGAGGAGGAACTTTAAACTCATCTAGTGAACTACCGAATAGGTAGCTTGGAAGATGGTGCGAGGGGAGCAAGGAGGCGAGGTTTATGTGAACTACCGAATAGGTAGCTTGGAAGCTGCTTTTCCAGCTTGTACAAAATCCCATACAGTGAACTACCGAATAGGTAGCTTGGAAGAAGAATTATTATTAGATTTTAGATTGCTATGTGTGAACTACCGAATAGGTAGCTTGGAAGTTCAATTCTCTGACCATTTATCTGTATTTGGTGTGAACTACCGAATAGGTAGCTTGGAAGGACCTTTTTTCTCCTAATCAGCAGGTTCTTAAGTGAACTACCGAATAGGTAGCTTGGAAGCTTATATGAGACTAGAACATGACGCTCTCCGCGTGAACTACCGAATAGGTAGCTTGGAAGACAAGCAGAAAAACAAGGGAAAAAGCATATCAGTGAACTACCGAATAGGTAGCTTGGAAGCATTAAGAGTTCTAAGAACCAAAATAATAGCAGTGAACTACCGAATAGGTAGCTTGGAAGTCAACTATGCAAACAGTTAGAGAAAACAGTTTGTGAACTACCGAATAGGTAGCTTGGAAGTAAAAAATGTTCTCTCAAAAAGAAAATAAAATGTGAACTACCGAATAGGTAGCTTGGAAGTCCATGGCATCGCGTAAACAGCCTCATTTTATGTGAACTACCGAATAGGTAGCTTGGAAGACATGAAAACCATTGAAAAGTCTCTTTGTGTAGTGAACTACCGAATAGGTAGCTTGGAAGCTCATAAAAACACTAAAAACTACTAGAATAGAGTGAACTACCGAATAGGTAGCTTGGAAGTATCTAATGAGCTAATAAACAGCCAAAGCTAAGTGAACTACCGAATAGGTAGCTTGGAAGAAAGATACGAATTTAAGGGCAATTGACTCAAAGTGAACTACCGAATAGGTAGCTTGGAAGTCTTTAATCCTTTTTCTATGCTACGCACCTTAGTGAACTACCGAATAGGTAGCTTGGAAGTTGAGTTGAGGTAGCCCAAGCAGTACAATAATGTGAACTACCGAATAGGTAGCTTGGAAGAGGTACGCCCACTAATTCCAAACCCCCACAAAGTGAACTACCGAATAGGTAGCTTGGAAGAAAAAAACAACAAGTTTTTAACTTATATGTTAGTGAACTACCGAATAGGTAGCTTGGAAGAATATCTAAAAACTCTTTTGCATAGTTCAAATGTGAACTACCGAATAGGTAGCTTGGAAGTAATTCACTACTTAAAGCCAACAAATCGCCCCGTGAACTACCGAATAGGTAGCTTGGAAGTAAGACTATCAGCTTTTTATATTAGTTATATCGTGAACTACCGAATAGGTAGCTTGGAAGTATCGCAATATTTGGAAGACCAATACTATCCTGTGAACTACCGAATAGGTAGCTTGGAAGACTTAAACCCATTAAATAAGAATAATCGTTAAGTGAACTACCGAATAGGTAGCTTGGAAGAGGAGCGATTGATTGATGCTCTTGATGTTTACGTGAACTACCGAATAGGTAGCTTGGAAGTTTTAACATTTCATGGAATGGTGCATCAAGGGGTGAACTACCGAATAGGTAGCTTGGAAGTGGAACACAGAGCCACCACCACGGCTCATTGTGTGAACTACCGAATAGGTAGCTTGGAAGCATCATCAAATTATAATCATTCACAGTCATCTGTGAACTACCGAATAGGTAGCTTGGAAGACCCCACGCACCTCTCTGTAATTGTTTTTCTTGTGAACTACCGAATAGGTAGCTTGGAAGATAGAAAAAAGCAAGGCATAAACAATAAGTTTGTGAACTACCGAATAGGTAGCTTGGAAGTGTAATCAAATCATACACTTCTTTGATTTTTATGTGAACTACCGAATAGGTAGCTTGGAAGATTTCCTTAATAATCTTAATAAAACAGCTAGAGTGAACTACCGAATAGGTAGCTTGGAAGTTTGGCAGTACATTCATTTTTTAATTCTTGTGGTGAACTACCGAATAGGTAGCTTGGAAGTGTAACTGGTATCAATGCAGTATTATCTAAAGGTGAACTACCGAATAGGTAGCTTGGAAGCTGAGTCGCAGTAGCCCACGCAGTACAATAATGTGAACTACCGAATAGGTAGCTTGGAAGTTGTCCTGTCGGTCAAGAAAGAGTTAATGGAGGTGAACTACCGAATAGGTAGCTTGGAAGCAAAGGCTAAAATAACATTTAAGCGTAAAGAAGTGAACTACCGAATAGGTAGCTTGGAAGCTATTAAGGGGCTTGATGACCCTATATTACCTGTGAACTACCGAATAGGTAGCTTGGAAGATTGACTTTGCGAATAGCAATCCAAGTATCTGGTGAACTACCGAATAGGTAGCTTGGAAGACTTACAAGTTTTTCAAAACGCTCTTGGGCTTGTGAACTACCGAATAGGTAGCTTGGAAGAGGTGGGTTAGTTCAAACTACTAACTCCTCTTTGTGAACTACCGAATAGGTAGCTTGGAAGCCTCTCTATAATCATATTTCTATATCTACTCAGTGAACTACCGAATAGGTAGCTTGGAAGTAAAAAATGTTCTCTCAAAAAGAAAATAAAATGTGAACTACCGAATAGGTAGCTTGGAAGTACATCTAAGAATGCAATTTTATTTAATTCCTGTGAACTACCGAATAGGTAGCTTGGAAGTTTCTAATGAATTTCAATGTACTATTATAGCAGTGAACTACCGAATAGGTAGCTTGGAAGTAAAATGAAAACATTTTTTACAACTTCTATAAGTGAACTACCGAATAGGTAGCTTGGAAGTAATGAGTCAAGGAATGATAGAGCGACCAAATGTGAACTACCGAATAGGTAGCTTGGAAGATACTACGAAAAGACGTTTGAACGTCATGAGCGTGAACTACCGAATAGGTAGCTTGGAAGACTTGTAGAAATTGACATAAAATGAGGCTGTTGTGAACTACCGAATAGGTAGCTTGGAAGCTTATCTTTCCCACTCGTGATATGCTTTTTCCGTGAACTACCGAATAGGTAGCTTGGAAGATTGCAGAAATTCGAGACGCTACTATAAAAATGTGAACTACCGAATAGGTAGCTTGGAAGACATTTCGTGCAGAATCTTCTTTCTCTTTTGTGTGAACTACCGAATAGGTAGCTTGGAAGGAATTATCAGCGTTTAAAAAGGTTTTAGTTATGTGAACTACCGAATAGGTAGCTTGGAAGAGCTTTTCCAGCTTGAACAAAATCCCAAACAGGTGAACTACCGAATAGGTAGCTTGGAAGACTCCCAAGTATTGTTTTTCCATTTTTTTTGGGTGAACTACCGAATAGGTAGCTTGGAAGACTC
>Ga0256833_1003831_pt1 | contig 10194 bp, 8 predicted proteins | sample 356284metaG_FD_190535 | JGI IMG/M metagenome (GOLD analysis project Ga0256833, IMG submission 190535) | Hydrothermal vent microbial communities from Mid Atlantic Ridge, Atlantic Ocean - 356-284 | ecosystem: Environmental > Aquatic > Marine > Hydrothermal vents | place: Atlantic Ocean: Mid...
GCAGGGCCTGGGCTATTTTGCCGAGCAGATACAGATCCGGTTCCGACTCCGGTTGTTGTTCCAGCGATTCATCGACTTCTTTATAACTGAGGCGTCGTTTAACCTGAATGACACTGCGAACAATTTTTGAATGAGTAATATTACCCTGCCGATCAAGATCTATGAGAAATGACATCGCCGGTTTTGCAAAACCCTTGATGAGACTGCATACCCCCTGGGAAAGCACGGAGGGCAGCATGGGGATGTGCCCCTCCGGGAAGTAGAGGGATGTGCAGCGCTCCAGAGATTCGGCAAAAAGCGGACTCTTGGGTTTGACATAATAGGCGACATCGGCTATGTGGATCCCTACCCGTACCGTATCTCCCTGATTCTCTATGTGGAGCGCATCATCATAGTCCCTGGTTGAAGCGGCATCAATGGTAAATGTTTCCAGGTGGCGCAGATCCAGGCGTTTAGAATCGGTCAGCATCGTTTCGAGCTCGGCGTCTACAAGGGAGTTGGCCTGCTGTCGGCATTCCTGCGAAAACTCGACAGGCTGTTTTGCCTTGAGCAGGGCAAGGTTTTCATCACGTTGCCAGATACCTGCCCGAATCAGAAGATGATAGCCGTCATGGGGTCTGGTGAGTCCAGCTCTTTTGAGCAGCTGTCGTATCAGGTCAGCCTGCGGGGCATCATTGCCGAAAAGGACATATTCCGCCAGCTGATCCAGAATATGCGGTAGCTGAGGCCAGTCTTCTTTGTTGACTGTTTCTCCTTGATATATCTGCTGGAGATAGTGTGCGCCGCGTGCCATCAGAGCCTCTTTTTCCTGCTCTTTTTGCAGTTGATGCCGCAGCTGTTCAACCTGTTGCCGGGTGTGTACCGTGACCATGCCGTTTTTATATTTGAAATAAAAACGATCGGTAAATACGGCCCTTAAGAAAGCTGCAATTCGGTCATCGGTAAGTTCGCCGCCGAATTGAAGTTCGGCCAGAAAATTTGCCGAAAAAGTTGCCTGGTCTTCTTGCACGGCCAGTTCCCAGATTTCAGCCAGGTCGATTTCTTTTGTCAATTGTTTGCGCTTTTCAGAGGCATTCTGCAGGAGTTCTAATACCTGCACACGACTATCATTAGGATTGTACCTTGTTTTCGAGGCAAGGAGAATCCTGGATGGAGGCAGATTGAGTTCTCGTCCATTTTGATTAAGGAGTCGAAATCGTTTGCCGGTGTCAGCGGTAACCAAGGCGCAGAAAAATTTTCCACCTTCTATATATTCAACAATACAACCGGGTACAGTCATGGATTTTGCAGTTTACAGTTTGCGGGTTACCGTTTACAGTTCAATCCTTCAGGTGGGAACCGTGAACCCCTTACTTTGGGATTAAAAAAAAACGTTAAAAAAACATTTAAAAAAAGATGCATAGATGGATAGCAGGAATGACCTGCTTTGTCATTACTTTTACCGTTTTCAGGTACTATCAGTTTTCCGGAACCCTTTCTTTCGAAACCCTTTCATGACAACTTCCCTGCCTTCGCAATCACCACCAGACACGGTATATCGCTCCGGGGTCGTCGCTATTGTCGGTCCCCCGAATGCCGGTAAATCAACGTTGCTGAACCGCCTCCTTGGCCAGAAGATCGCTATTGTCAGCCCAAGGCCGCAGACAACGAGAAATCGAATTCTTGGTATAGTCAACGGCCCTGCATATCAGATGATAATGCTGGACACTCCGGGCCTGCACAGGGCACGGGAAATGATGAACCGAGAAATGGTTCGCATAGCCATGGCCAGCCTGGCCGAGGCTGATGTAGTTCTTTTTCTCGGAGATGGAGCGGCAATGGATGCCGGTCGTCTGCACAAGCATGTGGAGGAGTATAAAGAATACCTGCACGGGGTACGATGTCCGGTTTTGCTGGCCGTGAACAAGATTGACCTTCTAAGCCCTGAAAAATTACTTCCGGTTCTGGATACGTTTTCCGGTATTCATTCTTTTGCAGAAATAATTCCAATTTCAGCCCTTACAGGTAGGGGCGTGGATGTGCTTTTGGCTGAACTTGCCGCTAAACTGCCCGAGGGACCCCAGTATTACCCGGATGATATCCCGACCGATGCCAGTGAGCGCTTTATTGTCAGTGAACTTATCCGGGAAAAGATTTTTTTACTCACAAGAGAAGAAGTGCCGTATTCGACGGCTGTCCTGATAGATACCTTCCAGGAAGGCCAACCGGGAAAGGCAGTGGTTATTCATGCGACAATACTCGTGGAACGTGGCTCGCAAAAGGGGATAATAATAGGCAAAGGCGGCGCCATGCTTGGCCGGATTCGCCGGGAAGCAAGCCGTGACATGGCACAATTGCTTGGGTGCAGGGTAAATTTGAAGCTCTGGGTCAAGGTGAAAAAAAAATGGACAACCAATGCTCAAATTCTAAAAGAGCTTGGGCTTTAGTTAAAAAATAAAATATCTTGTAACAACGCTGTTTTTCCGTGGCCCTCATTTCCCCTCTTTCGTCGACTCCCGTGCAATATTTAAACTTTTTAAAATGATGAGCGCCGTTCGCAGCTGATTATCCCGGGCGAGCCGCTGCTCAACCTTTTGGCGTTCCTGCGAATCCTGATCCTTCTTTTTTAGTTGTTTCTTTTTTGCGCTGCCGGTGTTGCGTAAATGCCCGGGCAGGTCCTTTTCCCGAATTTCCCAAGACGATATTTTTTGTTTGTTCTCCTCCGGTGCAGGTTCCTGAAAAGGAACGACCACATCCGGAGTGATACCGGTTTCCTGGATGGAGCTGCCATTGGGCGTATAATATCTTGCCGTTGTCAGACGGATTCCGGCCCCGTTCGGCATGGGAATTATTGTCTGTACTGATCCCTTGCCAAAGGTGACTGTGCCGACGATTATTGCCCGGTGATGATCCTTTAGCGCCCCGGCAACGATTTCCGAGGCGCTGGCAGAACCTCCGTTAACCAGAACAACCATGGGAACATTGAAGGAACCGTTTCCCATATGCGCCTCGAAAACCATATCCTGATCCGGGTTACGGCCACGGGTGGAAACAATGACCCCTTTATCAAGAAAAATGTCGGATACCTTGACGGCCTGATCAAGCAGTCCTCCCGGATTATTGCGAAGATCAAGGACAATTCCCTGTAATGGTTCTTTTTGTACAGCTTTGTTCAAAATACTGCGAACATCGTGGGTTGTCGCCGTCTGGAAATTGGTAATCCGCAGATACAGCAGTCCCGGAGCAAGCCGCATGGATTTGACTGAATGGAGCGGGATGATGTCGCGGACCAGAATCAGATCGTCGAGAGTCTGTTGGTCAGGATGATGAATGGTGAGAGTAACCTTGGTTCCCTTTTTTCCGCGAAGCTTTTTGACGGCCTTCATCAGGCTCATGTCTTTTGTAGATTCACCATTTATACGGATAATTTGATCCCCGGCCCTTATCCCCTGTTGAAAGGCAGGGGTCCCCTCAATGGGTGAGACCACGGTCAGAATGGAATCCCGAATAGTAATCTCGATACCTATACCACTGAACCTGCCCTTGGTTTCGACCTGCAGTTCTTTGAAATCATCGGCCTGCATATAGGAGGAATGAGGATCAAGGGAGGTAAGCATTCCATTTATGGCCCCGGTAATCACCTCGTCGGTATTGACTTTATCCACATAATGCTGCTGCAGAAGAGCCAGGACATTGGCAAAGGTTTCAAGATCCTTATAGGTTTGCTGTCGTTCATTCGAGGTTTTGGCGAACAATGTGAAGGGGAGCAGACAGCAGAGTGCGGTCCCGAGAAGAATAGCGTGTAGGTTTTTCATGGTTGCTTTGTTCCTGAAATATAAAATCTCGGTTGGAAAAAGTATAGATGCCTGAATTCAGAACCGAATCCTGAAAGGATGATAAAAAATGTTACTTCTTTATATTATAGCAGGCTATGCAGGTGCTGCACAGGCATAAAATGGTACTATTTCACCTGGCCGGGAGTGAGTATACGTTCGCGAACTATCGGTTGCTGCAGTTGCTTGTCGATTGTCGGGCGGGGAAGAGGAATAAGTTTGGGGTACGCACTGGGACTCAGCCATTGCAGAGGATCAAGTATTTTGGAATTCTTTCTGATTTCAAAATACAATCCCCTGGAAAACAGGGTAGCAATATCTCCCGTGGTACCTATCTGCTGCCCGCCTAACACCCTGTCTCCATCTTGAACGAGAACTTCGTCGAGATGGGCGGTGATGGTATAATAACCAAGACCGTGATCAATAATCACCATATTGCCGTAGCCGAGTTTATAGCCGGCGAAAATAACCTTACCTGTAAAAATACTCACCACCGGGGAGTTCTCTTGAGTATGTATGATAATACCTTTGCAGGGGTTGTTATCGACCAGTTCGCCAAAATGGACGATGAGATTGCCTTCAACCGGACCCTGCATCCGACCCTTGTTGAGGAGAAACCCACGCAGCTTGTTTTTTTTTGCCTGTTGCAGGGTGGCAAGAGCTTTTGTCAGATCCTGTTCGGCTCGCTGCATTTCACGGACAGCCTGTTCATACAGACCTTTTTTGCTCTTTATCCTTGCCAGCAGCCGTGTTTTTTCCATCCGGATATCATTGAGAGCCTGTTTCTCTTTTTCTGCCTGCTGAACAAAGCCGACAAGGATGTTCTTTTCAAGTTCCAACGCCTTTTTTGCCTGCGTTAACTCGGTTATAGAATTACGATACCGGCTGATAATCGATTGATCATACTGCAGCATTTGTTTAAATGCGTCGTTAAACAGCATGAGCTCAGGTAGATTTTTCCGGCTGAAGACGACATTTAGAAAACCGGTTTTTCCCATTAGATAAAAAGAGCGCAGTCTTTTTTCAAGGTGCCGGCGAACCTTGTCGCTCACCTTTTTTATCCGTGAAAGTTCCTCAAGTTTTACATTGAGTAAATCCTGTTGTTTGGCCAGCTGTTGCTTGAGGTCGGCAAGCTTTTTCCTGCTGCCGGCAAGTTTTTCATCAATCCGTTGGAGCTCGTCAAGCAGGCTTACCTCTTTTTCACTGTTTTTACGTATTTTCTCAAGGTGGCTTTTGATTTCTTTGTCCAGTTTCCCTATGTGTATCTTGTTGATTTTAATTGCATTGTCTGGAGAGCTCTCACCGGCTTGCATGACGGCAGGCATGCAGACATTGCCGAGCAGGGCGACAAGACAACAAGTGAGAATCCGGAGGTGCGGCAACCGTGTTTTCATCACACCCGGAGGATTTTTCTGGTTGAAGAAAAACTGCCGCCGGCACAGAACAGGGTGGAGAGGCCAAGAATAATGATGATGACAGGCAGGGGAAAGAAGGTGAAGGGAAAGAAGGCAAACAAAGAGGAACCGCTGAATTGCAATTTAATCCAGTTGAAAAGGATATACAGGGCTGCAAGACCCAGTCCGGCGCCGGCAAGTCCCTGCAGGGCGCCTTCAAGGAAATAGGGCATGCGGATATAGGTGCGTGTTGCACCGCATAACCTGAGCAGTTCAAGTTCCCGTTCTCTGGACAACAGGGTAAGGCGGATGGTACGGGCGACCATGAAGGTGCTGGTCAGGATAAGCAGGGAGCCGGAGAGTATAACCACGATGCGCATGAGGCGGACAAAGGAATAAAACCGTTCAATCCATTGACGCCCATATTGTACCTTAAGGACACCGGGCATTGTCAACAGGTAGTCGGAAAAGCGCTTGATTCGGGTAAGGCTGTTTAATGATCGGATCGGATAGACTTCCAGGGATGGCGGCAGAAAATCTTCAGGCATGTCGGAGAGCACATCACGATCACTATCCAATTCGTTCTTGAACCGGTTATACGCGTCCCTGCGACTGACAAATACTATTTTTTTAACATCATCAAATTTTAAAATTTTTCGTCTGTATTCTTCCTGCAGGGCGGGCGAGGGCTCTTCGTCAAGATAGGCAACCAGACGCAGGTCATCACCAAGCTGTTTACCGGCGTTGATCATGTTGGTATAGGCAAGAAAGAAAAAAGAGAAAATAAGGACGGACAAACTGATGGTCAGAAGGTTGAGAAGCTGTGAACCCCAGGTCAACAGGAGATTTCGAGCAGTCTGGGATACAATTGTCAGAAAAAAATTCATTCTTGGCAATCCTCTTTGGTCTGCGGGGGGTCTCTCTTGATACCGGCTCCGATGATATTGCCGTTTGCCAGTACAACAACTCTGTGTTTACCAAGGCCGTAGATTCTGGAATCGTGGGTCGCTATCAGGATGGTGGCGCCCTGGTCACGGTGCTCATTGAACAGGTCCATCACCCGATCGGAATTTTCCGTGTCCAGATTACCCGTTGGTTCATCGGCCAGGATCAGATCCGGATTATTACAAAGCGCCCTGGCAACAGCGACTCTTTGCTGTTCACCCCTTGACAGATCCCCGGCTCTGCTGTTCATTTTATCTTCAAGGCCAAGCCGTTCCAGTAGTGTTCGGGTTCGCCTGCGGATAAAAGATTTTTGTCGTCCAGTGATTTCCATTGGCAGGGCAATGTTGCGGGCAACGGATTGTCCGGGAAGGAGTTTGAAGTCCTGGTAGACGATGCCGATACGCCGCCGTAACTGCTGTATCTTTTTCTCCGGCAGTTTTCCTATGTCCATGCCGTCGATTTCAACCAGGCCGCGATCCGGTCGTTCGATCCTGCAGAGAAGCCTGAGCAGAGATGTCTTGCCTGCCCCGCTCAGGCCTGTGAGAAAGAGTAACTCACCCTTGGCAACAGTCAGGGAAACATCTTTTAAGGCTATAACGTCGGGAGGATAGAATTTACGTAGCTTAATCAGTTCAACCATGACCTCGCTTATATTCTGCTGCTCCGTCATGTCTGCTGTTCAGAGAAAATTTTATCAAAAATTGAAAAGGCCTGCTGGACGACAGGAATGGTGTCGGCAAGATTAAGGTATGAAGCGCCCAGCAGTTCCTGCTGCACCAGATCCTCACTGGCCGGGATGATCCCGGCAAGCGGCATGTCGGCCGCTTCGTTGACAGCCTGGTCGATTTTCTCCTGCAACGCCGGAGACACGGGATCCGGAGCCCGGTTGACTATGAGATGTCTTGCCTTGACCTCAAGCTGCAGGGGTCCGGTTATATCAGCTATTCTTCGAGCGGTGAGGATTCCCCGCGCCGATGGGTCGGAGATAATGAGCAGATGGTCAATGGTGTGCAGGTTCATGCGGCTCAAATGTTCCATGCCGGCTTCATTGTCGACGATAATCCAGGCATAATTTTCGGCCAGCTTATCCATGGTCATGGCCAGATATTGATTGGCTGCACAGTAACAGCCGGGGCCATCGGGCTGTCCCATGACCAGGAGGTCAAAGCCTGATTCTTCGATCAACGCCTGGTGGATTTTCATCTCCATGAACTGATCCCTGCTCATACCAGCTGGAATATCCCCTTTAATCTCTTTGCGGATCTGACCAAGGGTTGTACATACTTCAAGATCAAGCAGTTCGTTGAGATTGGCATTGGCATCAGCATCCACAACGAGCACCGGCGTCATTTTTTTTAAGAGAAAATATTTAAGAAGCAGGGTGGAGGTTGTTGTCTTGCCGGTGCCGCCTTTTCCAGCCATGGCGATAACTTTTGTCATAATATGTACCCGGTGTTGAGCAATAAGAACATAGGAGGTAACCTCTGTAAAATTATAAGTTTACCCCAAAAAAAACAGTATTCCAAGAGAAACCGTTACACAAGATGGCCGTTGAATAATGGAGGTAATTCTTTCCACTGGACGAGCAAGGCGTTCTGCCTTACTGTTTGCCTGCATGCAACCGTGAAACCAAGAGGGTCCATTTGGTTTATTTCCGGGATGTAACCCTCTGCAATAGAAGGACCTTTTGATGAATTACCGGGCAGCGCTTTTTGATCTTGACGGAACACTTCTTGATACCCTGGATGATCTAGCCGACTGTGCTAATCGTGTGCTTGCAAGTATGGACATGCCGGTTCATCCAACATTTAAGTATAAATATTTTGTTGGTGATGGACTGGCAACCCTGATCGAGCGCATTGTGCCGGCAGATCGGCGTAATGAGCAGACGATCGGCCGGGCGGTAGATGCCTTTCGACTGGATTATGCAAATAACTGGCATGTACGGAGCCGCCCGTATGAAGGCGTGGCGGAAATGCTTGCAGGTCTCCTTGATAAAGGAATACGGTTGGCAATTCTTTCAAACAAACCCCATGATTTCACAAAACTCTGCGTAAGGCGGCTGCTTGTCGACGTTCCCTTTTTTCCAGTGCTTGGTCAACGTGAAGGTGTGCCGAAAAAGCCGGACCCGGCAGGAGCCCTGGAGGTGGCGACTTTGCTTGATATTCCGCCAAAAGAGATTATTTATCTGGGAGATACTTCAGTCGACATGAAGACAGCCACGGCCGCCGGCATGACAGCTGTCGGTGTGCTCTGGGGTTTTCGCGATAAAGAAGAACTGATGAACAGCGGCGCCGATCATTTGATTCACCACCCTGGTGATCTTTTGGAGCTGCTTTCTCTGTAGAAATTGTTGACATCTTTTATGGATTAAATAATTTTCCCTGAACCCTGAACCCTGAACCCTGAACCCTGAACCCGAAATTGTCCCATGAATCCTGTATTTTTAACATATGCCGGGCCGCCATTGATCGGCGCTTTTATCGGCTATCTTACAAACAAAATAGCCATAAAAATGCTTTTTCGCCCTTTGGAGCCCTGGTATATTTTTGGCTTGCGGGTGCCCATGACACCAGGCGTTATTCCGGCAAAACGCCATGAACTGGCTGAAAATATCGGTGTTATGGTCGGGGAGCATCTATTAACCGCCCGTGATATAGGTACGGCTCTGTCGATGGAACCGTTTCAGGATCATTTACATTGCCTGGTTGAAGACAAGGTAAATATGGCGCTGACAAGAGATCTCGGCGATATGTTGTCCCTTGTACCTGAAAGATTTCGAGCCTATGCCAAGGTCGGGCTTCGCACGTTGAAGTATCAGATGAAAGATGGGATCCGCGCCTATCTTCAAAGCAGAGCATTTGAGGAAGTATTTACAGCGGCTGTAAAGGAGCAGTTGGATCAGTACGGCAATAAAGAACTAAATGTGCTGATTTCAGAAGAGAAACGACAACAATTGTATGCATTTTTTGATACTCTGCTTGACCGGCTTTTCCATAGCGCCCGGGTGGAAGATCATTTGAGCCGCTATATCAAAAAGCGGTTGCAGGAGGCTGCCCGGGAAGGGCGGTCCGTTCATGACCTGTTGCCGGAACCATTTGTTGACCTTTTACTGCAGGCGCTCAAGCAACAGACCCCCGGTCTCTTGAAAAGGTTGGCTGCCCTTATTGGTGAGCCCAAGGTTAGAGGAAGGATAATCCAGGCGGTCATCGACGGTGTAGATCACTTTCTCTCATCACTTGGCCCAATGGCGGCCATGGCCAAAGGGTTTATTGACATGGACAGCCTTGATGTCAAAATTCGTGATTATCTTGTCGATCATGAAGAGGAACTCGAAGCATGGTTGCAAAGCGATGAGGTACAGAGGGAGTTTGTTCGTGTTCTTGAGCAGCAGGCCCGGAAAATGTTATTGATGCCGGTCGGTGAACTTCTCGCCCGGATCAGTGAAGAACAAATGGAACGGATCTGTCATTCCCTGGCCCGACAGCTACTTGGTACATTACAGACCCGGGGCGCCTTTGAAACGCTGTCTTTTTTGCTGCGGGAGAGTTTGGAAGATGTTCTCGACCACGGCAACCTGCCCATGGGCGAAGTTGCACTCCGTCTGTTGCCGGACAAACATGGTCAACAGATGAGGGACAACGTTATTGGAGAACTGTTGTCCGCCGTACAATCGGCAGGAAGTCGCAGGTTGATTGGCCGCATGGTCGATCGCATGATCGATACCGTTGCCGCCCGTCCCATAGGCATCCTTTCGCGTCTGATGCCCTCTGGCGTGCGCAAGGGCATTGCCGATTATATTGTTCTTTCCGCCAATAAAATGCTGTTAAATGAAGTTCCGGGCCTGGTTAAATCACTCAATATCAGTCAACTGGTAACCGACAAAGTAGACTCTCTTGATCTTCTCAGATTGGAAAGGTTGCTGCTCTCCATTATGGAGGAACAGTTTAAGTATATTAACCTGTTTGGCGCAATCCTGGGTTTTCTGATCGGACTGATAAATCTCGCCTTGCTTCAGCTCTAAGACCAGCACCGAGGTTAAG
>Ga0256833_1003832_pt1 | contig 10193 bp, 10 predicted proteins | sample 356284metaG_FD_190535 | JGI IMG/M metagenome (GOLD analysis project Ga0256833, IMG submission 190535) | Hydrothermal vent microbial communities from Mid Atlantic Ridge, Atlantic Ocean - 356-284 | ecosystem: Environmental > Aquatic > Marine > Hydrothermal vents | place: Atlantic Ocean: Mid...
CGCTTTGTTCGATTCTATGACGGTTGGTGAAAATGTAGGTTTACCTTTAGTTGAAAATGATTACAATTTAACCGAAACGGAATTAAACAAACGTATTGATAAAATGCTTTCTATGGTAGATTTGCCCGGAATAGAAAATTTAAAACCGGCGGAACTTTCCGGTGGAATGAAAAAACGTGTTGGCTTGGCAAGAGCATTAATTACCGAACCGGAATATATTTTATATGACGAACCTACAACAGGCCTCGATCCTATAATGTCGGATTCTATAGACGAATTAATAAAAAATCTTGCCGAACAATTAAAAGTTACTTCCATTGTTGTTACACACGATATGTTCAGCGTAAAAAATGTTGCCGATAAAATTGCAATGATGCACGAAGGGAAAATTTATTTTGAAGGAACTCCGCAACAACTTATAGATTCTACCGATAAAATTGTTGTTGATTTTATTAGCAGAACCGGTTTTAATAAATAATTTAATCGTACATTTCGTTTTTTATTGCCGCACATAATTTTAACCGTATTTTTAATTACATTTGTTTATCGGATAAACTTTATATTTTATAATATTAACAAAAGGTATGGGAAAATGAAAAAGTTTTTAAAATTTTTAATTTTATCTTTTTTGCTTTTTACAATAGTTACAGAAGCACAAAATTATAAAAAATACGCCCCTAAAAGTGGATATATGGAATACACACTTTCTGGCAATGCAATCGGAACAAGTAAAATTTATTGGGATGATTGGGGTAGAAAAGAATTACATGTTGATGATACAAAAACTACTGTTTTCGGTATGACAAATGAAGAACATAAAAGAACTTTAATGTTAGGAACCGATGTTTATACTTGGAAAGAAAATAGTAAACAAATTCAAAAAAGTGAAAATCCTGTAGCACGTGTTTGGAAAGACAACAATTATGATGAAAACGATATTGATACCTTTTCTAAAAAAACTTTGGAATCATCAGGTTTTAAAAAAAACGGAGAAGAAACAATTAATGGCAGAGCTTGTGATGTTTATGAAGGAGTAGCAGGGAAAGTATGGATTTCCCAAAAAGAGAAAATAGGAGTAAAATCCAATATAAAAATTCTTGGTATTGATGTTATCTCCGAAGCTACTAAAATTGAGCTTAATAAAAGTATAAGTTCTTCTCTGTTTGAAATACCCAAAGGAATGGAAATAGTTACCGTTGAACAAGCAAATTCCGGGCAAGCAAACAATCAAGAGGATATAAAAAATCAAATTAAAAATATATTTAAAAGTAATTCTAGTAACAAGGGAACTGTTTCTAAAACAGAAACAAAAGACACAACAAAAAAATCCGATAAAAGTTTTACAGATGAATTAATTGATTCCGGGAAAGAAGCTGCTGTTGAAGGAGCTAAAGAAGGTGCCAAAGAAACAGTTAAAGAAACTGCAAAAGACGAGGCAAAAAAAGCAACAAAGAAAACAATTAAAAAGTTATTCAAAAGTATTTTTTAATTTGATAATATAATTTTAGCATAATGCTGCCTTTGAAAAATTTAATATTATTTCTTTTCTTTGAATATTTTTTTCAAAGGTATTTTTATAATTTATTACCGAACTAAATGGCAAAGCAAAGAATAAAATATGTTTGTGCAAACTGTGGTTACGAATCTCTTACGTGGCTTGGTAAATGTCCGAACTGCAATGAATGGAATACTTTTTCGGAAGAATTTGTAGAAGCAAAATCCGGAAAGAAAAAACAAAAATTAAATGTAGATAATATTTATAAACTTAGTGAAGTTAATGGCGAAGAAGATGTTCGTATAAAAACCGGAATTAAGGAATTCGACAGAGTTTTAGGCGGCGGTTTAATTTTTGGCTCTGTGGTTTTAATTGGCGGTGATCCCGGAATTGGAAAATCAACTTTGGTTATGCAAGCCGCCGGAAGCATGAATGCAAAAGTGCTTTATGTTACAGGTGAAGAATCAGTAAAGCAAATTAGTTTGCGGGCAAAAAGATTAAAAGTAAATGATGAAAATGTTTATCTTCTTTCCGAAACGGATTTGGATTTAATTACTTCCGCAATTGACAAAGTAAAACCTCAAATTGTAATTATAGATTCCATCCAAACAATGTACAAACCAACATTTGAAAATGCCCCGGGCACAGTTACACAAATTAGAGAAAGCACATCGTACTTAATGCATTTGGCAAAAACAATCGGGTTTTCCGTTATTATTGTTGGGCATGTTACAAAAGACGGATATCTTGCCGGACCTAAAGTTCTTGAGCATATTGTTGATACCGTTCTTCAGTTTGAAGGAGAGAAAAATTATTCATACAGAATTTTACGTGCACAAAAAAACAGATTCGGGAATACAAACGAAATTGGCATATTTGAAATGCATGAAGACGGACTGACGGAAGTTAAAAATCCGAGTGAGATATTTTTAAGTGAACGCAACGATGATTTAACCGGTGCGGTTGTTACGGCAAGTATGGAAGGAACCAGACCAATTCTATTGGAAGTTCAGGCACTTGTTACACCAACAAATTTCGGTAATCCGCAGCGTGTTACTACAGGATTTGATTACAGACGTTTATCAATTCTTCTTGCTGTTTTAGAAAAAAGAGCAGGTTTTAAACTTTCCACTTATAATGTTTTTCTTAATATTGCAGGCGGAATAAAAATTGATGAACCGGCTATTGACCTTGCCGTTTGTACTGCTATTGCTTCAAGTCTTACAAACAAACCTGCAAAAAATAATTTTGTTGTACTCGGCGAAGTTGGTCTTGGCGGTGAAATACGAAGTGTCGGTCATATTGAAAAAAGAATTCAAGAAGCTGAAAAACTCGGGTTTACAAATATTGTTATTCCGCAAAATAATCTTAAATCCTTAAAACGCAAAAGTAAAATTACAATACTTACCGCCGAAGATGTTTCTTCGGTTATTCAAAAAATTCTAAAATAGATGTTTTTGGTACCTGAATAAATTATGCCGTTAAAAAAAATTAAACATAAAAAAATATTCCCTTTACTTGTTTTAGTTTTTCTTTCGATGATTTGGGGAAGTTCGTTTATACTTATCAAAAAAGGACTTCTTTCATTTACTCCGGTACAGGTTGCAGCTTTAAGAATATTTTTTGCTTCTGTTGTTTTATTACCTATTGCTCTAAAACATTTAGCCGTTTTCAAAAAAAACTGGAAAATGATAACGTTCATCGGTTTTATTTCTACAATTTTAACTTCATTTTTAATAGCTATTGCAGAAACAAAAATAAACAGTTCTTTGGCAGGAATGTTAAATTCTTTAACTCCTATTACCACCTTAATAATTGGAATATTATTTTTTAAAACTAAATTTACTTTTAATCTTTTAATTGGTTTGTTGGTTGGCCTAACCGGTTCTTTACTTTTAAGTTTTATTAATAGTAGTGGTAATCTCGGTTCTTTTAATTTTTATGTTTTATTTGTTGTTACTGTTACTTTATTATATGGATTATCCGGTAATCTGATTAAGGATTTGGTAGAAAAAGTAGATCCGTTTATTATTGTTCCTTTGGAACTAATGGCGCTTTTGCCATTAACTATTATTATTTTAATTAGCACTAATGTTTTTCAACAAATTGCAACGCAAGAAAACGCAACTATATCTCTAGCTTCTTTGTTTATCCTTGGTGCGTTAACCACATCGTTTTCCGGAATTGTTTATATAAAATTAGTAAACAGAACAACAGCTGTTTTTGCTGCAGCGGCTACTTACTTAATTCCTATTATGGCAATTGTTTGGGGATTTTTGGATAACGAAAAAATATTCCCTTTGCATTTTGCTGGAGTTGGTTTAATAATAATCGGGGTTTTTCTGGTCAATAAATTTAGGTAAAAAAGTTTTATGGAACAATTTTAAGTTTATAATGCGCAATATGAAATTTTATTCATATAAATTTGGATAAAAAAATATTTATTTGTAAAATAATTATCCATTCTTTTGAAAAAATATCATTTTATATGTTTTCCAAAAATCAGGTTATTTTATGCAAGATACAAATGAACTTATTAACGAAACTCTTAAAAATAGACTTGAACAAATAGAACAAAATTTTAATGCCGATTTTATTTCTCTAAGTGGTCCTATTATTGACGGTTACGAACAAGTTTTATTACATGTTGTTGAACAATTAGAACATAAAAACAAAATTCTTTATTTTATGTTAACTACTGCCGGCGGTTCTGCAACTGCAGTTGAACGTTTTGTTAATATATTAAGATATAATTATGAAACCATAAATTTCATAATACCTGATTATGCTTATAGTGCCGGAACTATTTTTTGTATGAGTGGCGATGATATTTATATGGATTATTATTCTGTTTTAGGCCCAATTGATCCTCAAGTTAGAAATAAAGAAGGAAAATATGTACCTGCCTTAGGATATTTAGATAAAGTAAACGAAATGATTGAAAAAGCAAAACATGGAACTTTAACAGATGCGGAATTTATAATATTAAAAGAAATGGATCTTGGGGAACTTAGAAGTTTTGAACAGGCAAAAGAATTAACCATAGATTTATTAAAAAAATGGCTTGTACAATATAAATTTAAAAATTGGAACAAGCATGAAACAAATAAAAAACTTAAAGGGAAAAATGTTACTGAAGATGAAAAGAAGAAAAGAGCTGAAGAAATTGCTGATAAATTAAGTGACAATAAACTCTGGAAATCTCACGGGAGACCTATAAATATAGAGGAATTGAATAAACTTAAGTTAAAGATACACGATTACAGTAATGAACCTTATAGAAAATTGATTAGAGATTATTATGAACTATTGTCCAATTTTTTAATGAAAGAACGTCGTGAAATTTTTATTCATACAAGAAAGGGATACATTTAAAATGGAACAAGAAAAAATATATGATAAAATTGTTAAATTAAATAACATTGAAAAAAAGTCCGTAGAAATAGAATCTTATAAAAAAATCATTCGGCTTAACGAAAAATTGATTGAAAGAGGACTTACAAAAAAAAGAGGTTATTCTTTAGCTACAATAGCAGATAAACCTTATGAATATAAGGGAAATAATTAATTTTATACTATAAGAAAGCTTTGTCCATAGGACTACTCACAGAACAAAATATCATTTTGTCTTACTGAGTGAAGCGTTCAAAATATTCTTACAGAAAAAAATCTCATTCTCAAGTTGACCGAAGAATTTTATAAACGGGCTACATGCACTAATTTTATAGACTTATCGAGGAATGATAATCCATCAATCGGTCAAATATAATCTTATAAAATATATTTGCTCAAGTCTCTATTTTTAACAATCGAATCTAATTTTTCATTAACCATTTCACCGTTAATTTTTATTTTACCGTCAGGCATTTTATCAGGAACATCAAACAAAATATCTTCTAGCAATGTTGTTAAAATTGTATGAAGACGACGTGCACCAATGTTTTCAACTTCTTCGTTTACTATTGTTGCAATTTTTGCAATTTCTCTAATTGCTTCGTCTTCAAAAGTTATTTCAACTTTTTCAGTTTGCAGTAAAGCGGCGTACTGTTTCAGTAAGGCATTTTCGGGAATGGTTAAAATTTTAATAAAATCCTCTTCGGTTAAACTTTTAAGTTCAACGCGAATAGGAAAACGTCCTTGCAGTTCGGGAATTAAATCGGAAGGTTTTGAAACATGAAAAGCGCCGGAAGCTAAAAATAAAATATGATCTGTTTTTACAGGTCCGTATTTTGTGTTAACAGTTGAACCTTCTACAATTGGCAGTAAATCACGTTGAACACCTTCGCGGGAAACATCGGGTCCGTGCCCGCCTTTGCTGTTTCCGGCAACTTTATCAATTTCATCTAGGAAAACAATTCCGGTTTCCTGCACTCTTTTAATAGCTTCTTTTTGAACATTATCCATATCAATTAATTTTTGTGCTTCTTCTTGCGCCAAAATCTTGCGGGCTTCTTTAATTGTGGTTTTGCGTTTCTTTCTTTTCTTCGGCATCATGCTGCCAACAATTTCTTGGATATTAATTCCCATATCATCCATTCCAAACGGACCGACAACTTGCATTCCTATTCCGCCGGTGGTAGTATCAAACTCAATCATTTTTTCATCAAGTTCGCCTTTACGTAATTTTTCACGCATCCAAACTCTGGTTTTTTCGTTTCTTACCGCTTCACTTTCTTCAGGAACTTCTCCTTCTGCAACCGGTTTGGGTGGAGTTTTAACAGGCGGAATTAGTAAATCAAGAATTTTTTCTTCTGCAATTTTATTTGCTTTTTCTTGAACCAATTCCGTTTGTTCGGCTTTTACCATATTAACGGAAAGTTCAGTTAAATCTCTTATCATAGATTCAACATCTCTACCAACATAACCTACTTCGGTAAATTTTGAAGCTTCCACTTTATAAAAAGGTGCTCCGGTAAGTTTTGCTAATCTTCGTGCAATTTCGGTTTTCCCAACTCCGGTAGGACCAATCATAATAATATTGTTAGGCATAATTTCTTCACGAATTCCTTCGGCAACTTGTTGTCTTCTCCATCTGTTTCTTAATGCTATTGCTACGGCACGTTTTGCATCGTCTTGACCAATTATGTATTTATTAAGCTCAGTAACAATTTGAGAAGGTGTTAAATTTTTCATAATATTTTTTTTCATTTTGCTCACTTATTTTTCTATTGAAACAACATTAATTTTATCATTCGTATATATACAAACCTCGGATGCAGTTTTTAAAGCTTCTTTAACAATTTCTTCCGAAGAAAGATCGCTATATTTTACTAACATTTTTGCGGCTGAAAGTGCATACATTCCGCCGGAACCAATTGCTATTATTTTATCATCCGGTTCAATAACATCTCCGGTGCCGGAAACAACAAAGGTTTTATCTTCGGAAACCACAGCAAGCATTGCTTCCAATTTGCGAAGATATTTGTCGGTTCTCCAATCTTTTGCCAATTCCACAACGGAACGTTCCACGTTTCCGCGATATTGATCTAATTTTTCTTCAAAACGTCCTAATAATGTAAAAGCATCTGCCGCAGAACCTGCAAAGCCCACCAATACTTTACCGTTTAATAATTTTCTAATTTTTTTTGAATTATGTTTCATTACCGTGTTACCAAGTGTAACTTGTCCGTCTCCTCCAAGCGAAGCAACTCCTTTGTGAATTACACCAAGTATTGTTGTTGATTTAATTTTACGTTTCAAATTTTTCTCCAATTATATGTAAGTAATATTTTTAAAATTGAGTTTGCTAAAAGTACTATATCTAATTCTTAAACATAAAATAAACGGCTAAAATTAAAAAGATAAATGCAACGAAATGATTCCATTTAAGTTCTTGGTTTTTAAAAAAAATCAGAGTAAAACCACTAAATACAATTAAAGTAATTACTTCCTGAATTACTTTTAGTTGAACCAGAGAAAAAGGACCGCCGTTATTGTTGAATCCTATTTTGTTTGCAGGAACTTGAAAGATGTACTCAAATAATGCAATTCCCCAACTTATTAACACAACCGATATTAAGCCTAATTTATTAAACCATTTCCATTCTGAAAACTTTAAATGACCATACCACGCTATTGTCATGAATGTATTTGAAAGAATTAATAATCCTATAGTTAAAAGACCTTTCATAATTTATTTTAATATTTAACACTATTTATAGCAAATCTTTTTTCTTTTGTTCCCACTTTTTTTCCCATTGATAAAATGGTGTTAAAGTAGGGAAAGCTAAAATTTTTCCTCCGAATCCCATATATCTGAAAACTATCATTTGCGCATTAAAAAGTTTTATTGAATCTAATAATTTTTTATTTATAGTAATATTATATTTCTCTGCTAGCTCGGCAGTTTTGTTTTCCAAATTTTCCAATGTTTTTTTATATCTTATTTTCTTTTTAGTTTCCTCATCAAGTTGTGATATTTTAGTTTTAAGATTGTTTTCTTTTTTATCTATTAACTTAAAAACCGTATAACCTTTATCAGTTTTAACCGGTCCATATACATCTCCAATATTCATAGTTTTAGCTATTTGACCAATTTCTTTGTTTTCCGAAACAGAAAAAAATCCGGTCTCAATTTTATCGGAATTGTTATTGTATTTTTTTGCCAGTTTTTTAAAATCAATTCCTTCTTTTTCTTGTTTTAGTATCTTTTCTATTATTGCCAAGCTATCCGTAGAAACTTCTATTATGTTTATTTCGGTATCTTTTAGTTGTTCTTTTGAATTTTTTGTTAAATAGTGTTTAATATCTTCTTCGGTAATTTTTTGTTTATTAATAAAATTCCTTCTGAACAAAGTTGCCAAATAATTATTTTTCCAAATATTTGTTGAACTTTTTACTTCCGGTAAAGCTTGCAAACCTTTTTTGTAACCTTGTTGTGCAAGCAATTCCAATTCTATTTGTCTTTTAACACGTGAACTTAATTGCTGTGAAATAATTTTTAAGTCCGTTGTAAAAGTATAAAATCCTTCAAACATAAAATCATTTAAAAAGTCTTCTAATGTAAGCTGATTATTTGGTATATCAATAAAAACTTTTTTCAATGAATCCGGGATTAACGATTTTTTTAATTGTATAAAATCTTTTGTGGTAACGGTAATTTTTTTACCACCTTCAATTTTATCGGTTTTCTTTATTTCGGCAATCAGCTTTTGGAAATTTTTTGCAAGATACCAGAACAATTCCCTGTTTGTTGTTATATGTTTCCCTTTGAAAAATTTCAACCAATAATCATTATAAAGTGAGTCTTCAATTCTGTTTTTAACAACTTTTTTTACTTTTGAAGTAATTTGTTCCGGAGACTTAATAATAACCGGTTGAATATTTAACAATCTGAAAATATACCAGCCTTCCGGAGATTTAATCGGTTTTGTAATTTCATTTATTTTTAAGTTATAAATAGCTTTTTCGGCTTCAATATTCATTTTGCCAAAGGTTACTTCATAAGGTTTTTTTACGTATTCAATATCTTTATCAAGCAAGGTTACAAGAGAATCGAAATTAGGATTGCTTGAAAGTAATTTATATGCTTTTTTTATTTTGTTTTCGTTCAATGTATAAATATAATCTACTATTCTTTTTTCTTTGGCAAGTTTTAATCCTTCGTTTACTTTTTTCCAATTAAGTTTAATTTTGTTTTTTATTTCTTGTTTGTATAATTCGTCTCGAACATACATTTTTTCCAATGGGATGTATGCTTCTTGTAAATCTTTTAAAGTATCAAGTCCTAATTCTTCGGCTCTGAGAGCAAATAAATCTTCGGCAATTAGTGAGTACAAAAATTCTTCTTTTGTTTTAGTTTCATCTTTGTGTTGCCTATTTATTTGTGGTGTAAATTCATATCTAAGTTTAAATTCTTGGGCTGTAATTATTTTGTTGCCAATTTTGGCAATAATATTTTTATTGTTTTGTGCAAAATATTGGAGAGTAAATAATAGTATAAAAGAAATAAGTAATTTAATTTTCATAGTTTTCTGTTGCGATATTATAACTTTTAAATGGATTGGGAATTAAACGGGGAACATTTTTTTTATATTCCGAATAAAGTTTTCCGAATTTTTTTTCAAGATTTTTTTCTTCAAAAATTGAACCGATATAAAAATAAATTACCATACAAATAAAAAATACAAAGTAAAATAAATCCATTTCAGGTCTGCATCCTAAAAATATTATTGAGTAAAAATATATTGGATGGCGTGAATATTTAAATGGTCCTTGAATATGCAGTTCTTGTTTTTCGTCTAAATCTTCCAAAGAATATTTTCCGTTAAAATATCTTTTTATTTGTGTTATTCCCAAAAACTCTTTCATATCAATATAAAACGATACCCAAATAATTCCAATTAATCCTAATATTTGTATAATAAAAATAATAATATCGTAAGGGAATTGTAAGTCGTAAATAATTACACTTGGTTTGGGTGAAAGTTCGTAAATAGCAATAAAAATAAATATGGATACGATGTTAAAAAACAATCTGTAAAAAGCTATTTTATTACCGACTTTATTTGTGATTTTTTCTTTAACGTTAAAAGCTGCTAATAAAGAATGTGAAACGGCAAATAAAGAAAAGAGAAAAATGATTACTAAAATATCGGTAAAAATACTCATAATTCCTTTCTAAGTCTTGCTACAGGAATTTTTAATTGTTCTCTGTATTTTGCCACGGTACGTCTTGCAATATGAATTCCTTTTTCAA
>Ga0256833_1003833_pt1 | contig 10192 bp, 9 predicted proteins | sample 356284metaG_FD_190535 | JGI IMG/M metagenome (GOLD analysis project Ga0256833, IMG submission 190535) | Hydrothermal vent microbial communities from Mid Atlantic Ridge, Atlantic Ocean - 356-284 | ecosystem: Environmental > Aquatic > Marine > Hydrothermal vents | place: Atlantic Ocean: Mid...
TATTTATTATTTGCTATTTTTTAACACTTTATACATTCACCCTGAATTGCTGAAATTTCATGATATTTAGTCCCTTATCACTTTTGTTTTGTCACTATTTTTGCTTTGCTTTGCTGCAAAAATATCGCCAAAACAATCGGGGGACTACTTTTCACCCCGCACTTAATTACGGAGCTATAATACGTCGTCCCACCGGGACTTGTCTTTATGTTGCAAATAAATTTGCGGCATTTTTTAAAACAGTACAACAATCTAAAATTCAATATTTAGCTCTCTTCTATTTCAATCGTAATTCGTAATTTTTAATTTGTAATTCTCCAATTAATTCCTTCTATCTTTTGCTTTTTTAATTTTCAATTCTCAATTATCAATTATCAATTAATTCCCTCATGTTCTATCTGTTATTAAAATTATTATTTATAGGAATCAGTTGTCTAAATTTATGATTTAATCCACCACTTACCATTCGCCATAAATTCCTTTTATCTTTGTACTTTTGTCTTTTGTTTTTCAAATTTTGAACCTTTTGATATACTTATAACAAAGCTTTGAACTTTGAAATTACTTCTTAACCTCTATTTTGTTTTAGGAACTTTTTCAACCAAGGTCCCATACCATATATCAACAACATAATATACAGAACTTGAATCGCAGGTTTAAAAGACAAGGCAAAAACTGTCATATCCGGAAACATTGAAGCAGCAACACTCAATGATATCGCTTGCGAACTGGCAGTAGCTCCTAAAATTAATATCATCGCTTGTTCATATTTAAAATTAAATAATTTGGAAGCCAAAATTGAAATCAATGTTTGAATAATGTAATATATCATCAATCCTACCAGGATAATTAAAAATATTTGAGGATTGTCAATTACTTTATTAGCTACTTTTGCAACTGAAAAGAAAACTATCACCAATATACCTGATGCGGAAACACCTGGAAAGACTTTTTTAATTTTCATAAAATAATTTTGTCCTTTTCGTGCTATTATCAATCTTCGTGTAACATAACCAAGAATAAGAGGAACCAAAATAAAAATCATTAAAGTATAAAAAAGTTTTAATACGTTAAATGTCACAAATACTCCCCCGCTGATTTTTAATATCACAGGAGATATAACCGGAATTAACAACAAACCAATCACTGCAATCACCAATGCATCCTCAACACTTGCATCGGCAATTCCCGACCAGCCTATCAACATATTGGAACAAGGAATAGCCCCAACCATTATCATCGCAAACGCAATATCGGGATAATCACTCAATATTGTCCTGGAAATAATATAAGCGGAAAAGGATGCTATTACATAAGCAAAAATTAAAGTAGTAATAATAAGCTTATAATTTCTACCTGCTTTTTTGACTTTTTCCACTGCCAGACCTGTCAGCATCGGATACAACATCATAAAAACAGCAATCATACTGACGGGTTTAATATTGAAAGAACTAAAATCAATTAAACTCCCTATAATCAAAGCCAGTATCATATCAACAATCACAAAAATATAAAGCCTTTTTTTTATCAGCATTAATATTTCTTTCATACCCGATCTATTTTAATGATATATTTTAATAAATAATAACAGTTAATTAAAAAAAAAGGTTGCTTAATCAAGCAACCCTCTATATTGTATATTTTTTTTAATCTTCCACCGGAGGAAAAATATATTTTTCTATATCCTGGGCATAAGTAGATTTAGGGAATTCATTTTTAATCCTTTCAAAATATTTATTTGCTTCTTCTTGACTTCCTTCCGACCGGAGCAACATTCCCAATTTTTTCAAATAATACGGAGTCAACAATTCATTAGCTTCTTGAGACACCGCTTTGGTATAATATTTTTTAGCATTTTCCATATCTTCCAACTCCGAATATGCATCTCCCAATGCTCCGTATTTTGGAATAGCAGTAAGCAGGTCATCTTCGTCATAATCCTTTAAATATTCAATTGCCGCATCAAAAATACCGAGGTTCAAATAACTTATTCCTGCATAATATTTTGCCGTATTTGCAGCTTTTGTTCCGCTATAATCTTCTATAATATCCAAGAAACCACTATAACCTTCACCGGGATTATCCAAGGCCAAAGTAAATGAATCTTTCTCAAATTGTTTTTCAGCTTGCATCATTTCTGCCATGGCTTCTTTTTCTTTTGGAGCCAATAATAAAAACTTATATGCAAAATAACCACCTACAATTAACAACAAAGCAGCTACACCTATTAATAAGTAATTTTGATAATCTTCAAAAAAATTACCTTTATAATCACTTTCTTCAATAATATCAACCAATACTTCATCATCAAATTGTTGATTAACTTTTCCTGTGTTTTTCTTTTTTCTTGCCATTTTAATTATTCATTTTTTAAAAACAGTGCGCAAAAGTAATTAAACTTTCGCAATTTAGTTTTATTTTTAATTAAATAATTGCTGTTTTTTTCAAAATTTGTATTATTTTTAAAAATTTGAATATATTTTAGCGAAATTATATATTTTTTTAATATAAAATTAGAGATTTGTTTCTTAATAAAATCAAAATAGTACAATATAAAAACATTAAACAGATAGAGTTTGTACCACATCCCGCTATTAATGCTTTTACAGGTTTGAACGGAATGGGCAAAACAAATATTCTGGATGCGATACATTATTTATGTTTGACTAAAAGCAATTTTGGAAGATTGGAAAAGAATAATGTAATGAGAGGGGAAGATTATTTTAGAATCGAAGGCGAATTTCATAAAGAAAATAAAATATATAATATTGCTGCCAAGGTAAAACCTCCAAGAACCAAAATAATAGAAAACAACTCCAAAGCTGTAGATAAAATCTCAGATCATATTGGAAATTTTCCGGTAGTGATAATCGCTCCAAGAGATAAAAATGCTCTTTTGGAAAACAGTAGAGAAAGAAGAAAACTTATAGACAGGGTTTTATCTCAAACGGATAAAAAATATTTGCTAACACTTGTAGAATACAAAAAATGGCTCAAACAAAGAAATGCATTATTGAAAAATACATTTGATGGAAATGTAGACTTTTTATTGCTTGATACTTATGATAAAAAAATAGCACCTCTTGCAAGGTTTATTTTTGAAAAAAGAAAAGAATTCATAAAAAAATTAGTACCTGAATTTTCAACTATTTACAAAAGCATTTCAGGAGATAAAGAAATTCCCGATATTACATATCATAGTCAACTTAAAGATAAAGAATATCTGAATTTGGTAGTAGAAAACAGAAAAAAAGATATCATATTAAAGCGGAGTAACTCGGGTATTCACAAAGATGATTTGATATTTAAGATAAATAATGAAAATTTAAGGACTTTTGCATCTCAAGGACAATTAAAATCCTATGCATTGGCAATAAAACTGGCAGAATTTTCATTTTTAAAAAAAGAAAAAGGATTTATTCCAATTGTGATACTTGATGATGTTTTTGATAAACTTGACAAAAACCGTGTCAAACAATTGGTTTCATTACTTTTTGAAAATAATTTCGGCCAGGTATTTATTTCGGATACGGAAAGACAAAGAGTCGAACAAATTTTTAAAAAATCTAAAGTAGCATATAAAATTTTTGAAATTGAAAAAGGTAAAATAATAAATCAATATGATTCATAAAAGAAATAAATCTGAAGAAAAACTTTCAGATACTATTGGTAATTATATCAATCAGGATAAAATAAAACCAAAGTTTTATCAGGCCGGTATAAATAGCGTATGGAAAGAATTAATGGGAGAAATGGTCGCCGGTTATACTTCTTCTATCAAAGTAAGCGGTAATAAACTTATTCTGGTTATCACATCAGGGCCGCTAAAACATGAACTTGCTTATAATAAAGAAAAATTAATAAATAAAATCAATGAAAGAATGGGAGAAGATTATATCAAAGAAATAATTATCAGATAATATATTATAATGTCTTATCTAAAAAAAAATATAATTATAATAGGTGCAGGTCCTGCTGCTTTAAGTATGTCTTCTACATTATTAATGGCAAATGTCGATCATATTATATTGGAAAAAAGCGAAAAACCGGGTGGTCAATTGACTGAAATACATAATGAACCGGAGGATTTCATTATTGGTTTATATAAAAACGGACTTGAATTGACAAAAAAAATTAATAATTTTTCAAATAAATATCAGTTCCCTATTAAATTCCATAGCAAAGTTACCGGCATAGATATACATACCAAAACAATAAATTACATACATAGAGGAATAGAAAAACATATTAATTACGATTATGTGATTATAGCGACGGGGAGCAGATTCAATATCGATAAGAAATCCATCGACCGTAGATTTAGCAAAGACATATATTATCGCATCAGCTACAATCTTAATGACTTTTCCAATAAAAAAGTTGCAGTTATAGGAAATGGGGATAATGCTACAATAGCAGCTTTACGGCTGATTGATTATGCTTCGGAGATTTATCTGGTGAATAAATCGGATCGCTGGAAATCCAGAAAAGATCTTGTGGACAACGTCATTAACCACCCTAAAATTATAGTTTTAAATCACAAAATCCTAATTGAGTTAAACGGAGATACAAACCTTAAATCAATAGAGATAAAAGATATAAATACCGGTGATAAAAACAGTATAAAAATAGATAAAATCGTTTATAAAATAGGATATCTTCCAAATTCGGAATTTATTCCTCAAGAAATTGACATGGATGAAAAAGGTTATATAAAAGTAACTGAAAGATATAAAACTTCAGCACCAAATATCTTCGCAATTGGTGATATAGTATCTTCCGCTTACAAACGAATATCCATCGCATTGGGGCACGGAACGGAATTGGGTAATTTTTTCTTAAAAGAACTCCTGGAATAACCCTGAAGTTTTCATCATTCCGTTGATTTCATTTTTATCAATTTCAAATGTCCGGTTTTACTTCCCTGTCTAACGGTGAAAAAATAATTTCCCGGTTCAAGCCCAAGATTATCAAAATTCAATGTATTGATAATCGAAGAAGAATTGATAATACCTCTTTTTATTTTTCTTCCATAAATATCCGACAATTCATAAATTAAAGGTTCATCATTCTGAGCAAGAATTTCCACAGTAAAATGCTCATTAAAAGGATTAGGATACACATTAGCTTTTATATCTGTTTTTGAACAAAAATGTGCATCTGTATATGTTGAATTACCGGATTGATCAGTAACCTTTATACGATAATATGCTTCTTTATCCGAATCATCAGTATATTTATAATCATTTTGGCCTTGTTGTACGGCAATGATTCCTGTCGAATTAATGACTTTCCAATCTTTACCATCTTTACTTTTTTCAATATCAAATGACACGGTTTTCGATTCATTTGTTAAAGACCAACTCAATTCCGTATATCCGTTTATTTCATTGCAATCCATATCAAAATTCACAAGGTCGGTCGCTGTGATAGGAGCAACACCTATTTTAATCTCACCAAATCCTGCACATTCTCCTCCCCAGGTTTCCAATACGGTAATCAATAAATATCTTGCTTTTATACCATCAAAACTAAAAGCATCTTCTCCTTCATAAATACTTTTACCACTTGCCATTTCAAATGATTGCTGTCCAAATTCAACCCAGCTATTTCCATCTTGAGAGTAATCAAATACTGCAGTTTTTATTCCATCCTCCAAATGTTCCGGATCATTTACATTCCACAAATGTACATCTTCCAACTTATATACATGTCCCAAATCATATAAAATCCAATGAGACACGCCTCTGGATATATTAGGATTTTCAGATATTTCACAAGATTCCCATGCATGAAACCAAGTAGTATTATGTCTATCCGGATAACATTGTGCATTTATCTGCAAAATACCTATTTGTACTATAAAAAAAGATAATATATATTTCATTTTAAAATTGTTTTAGTTTAAAAAATCTAATTAAAACTCTTATTAAATATTCATAAAACCGATAGGAGCCTGCCCTGAATTCAAGTTATAAAAATTATTAATATTTGGAAATAACTGAGGTATTAATGATGAATCCACTCCAAACCATTGAGCCAACTCGGTAAAATATTCATCTGTGGACAATGTAGGTACCACTACACCGTCCCAAAGCATTCTTTCATTATCCAGATTGAGTATAGGATAATCACCATATATCTTTTGGCCGTTTACAGCACCACCCATGACCATAACATTACCACCCCAGGCATGATCCGTACCATTACCATTTGAGGTCAAAGTACGCGCGAACTCGGACATACTGAAAACAGTCACATTATCAAGCATATCCAGTTCTTCCAATGCTCCATGAAATTCACCAAATGCCGCATCTACTACACCAAGCATAGCATTTTGATTGTCCAATAATTCATCATGGTGATCCCAACCGGAATAGTCAATAAAATAAATTTGCCTTTTAAAACCTAAGAGAGTATTGGCTTTAATAATTTTTGCTACTGTTTTGAAAGCACCGGATAATTGATTTTGGGTAAATGGTGTATTTAGATCCTCCGTTTGCTCCAAAGCTTCCCTAAATATCTCCAGACCATCTCTTGAATTCTTGATAACATCAACATAAGTCTGTTTGAAGGGATCGTTATATTTATGTTCGATAAGGCTATCCAATCCTTTAGTCAACATCTGTCCAAATCCGTCCCAATTATCATCACCATAACCTGAAATCCCAAGATCATACTCCTCCACACCAATAGAAAATTCAATAGTTTCGTTACCATTCTGAAAAATATTTGTTCCACCCAATGAAATATTCATAGAAATAGAATTCTGCGGATTTATATTTTTAAAACTATCTGCTATTTTACCACCCCACCCTTTGATAGCTCTTTGATGAGGTGTTCCTGTCATCCATTCCTGTTGTTGATCAACGTGGGAAAACAATCCCAAGGGCAAAGGAACCGTTTCATCATAAGCTTCCTGAGCAGTAGTGGGTTGTATCAAAGTGCCCATATTTGAAATAAAAGCGACTTTTTTCTTATTGAAAAGCGTTTGTATTTCTGTCATAGAGGGATGCAATCCAAATTTCCTGTTTCCTGTATTTAAAACATTCAAGGGTAATAAATCATCCTGAGGCAAAGCTAAATTTGATCTCGTTTCACTATAACTGTCATATTCGCTTCCCATCGGAACAAGCATGTTAAAAGAATCGTTTCCCCCTCCTTGAAAAAAGCAAACCAACACTTTGTAATCATCTGCTATTTCAGGAACCAGAAAAGAAGAATTGGCTAAAGCCTTAAGATTCAAAAACGGTGATAAAATCGAAGCTCCCAAACCAAACTTGGCAGTACTTTGTATAAACTTACGTCGTGATATATTTTTATTTCTCATGATAAGATGATTTTCATTAATTAATTAGCAAATAAAAAATTTATTTGGATATGTTGAAATCCGGTGAAGCCATCAACAAATATAAAGCGAGTTCAGCTCTATTTCTTTTAAAACTTGAATTCACCAAATTATAACAATTCTCCCTGATTATACGCCTAGTTCTATCTGACAACATTCCATAGGTAAAAGAGATATCAAGATAATTTAATAAAACTTCAGGATTTCTAGCAAGAGGTTCCAATTTGTAATAATCAGTAACAACTGCCGGGTCATCTTGCAACCAATTATTTAATAAATACTCATACCTTGTCCATTCAAAAAGAGAATTTAAATAACCTATACTTGTTTTTGAATTATGTATTTGAAATTCAGGTGCTATTAAACCCTTTTCAGCTAATGGCCCGTTAGGTTGAAAATAAGGAAGGAAAAAATTAAATACAGAAGGAGACGACATTACCATTTGTCCCGTACTTTCCCAATAACCATATCCAATATTCCAATAATGCCCATACGCTTGATCTTTATCTATTGCTCGTGCAAATTGAGTATACCTAAGAAGAGGCTCTCTTAGTTTTCCATTAGTTTCATCATTTATCCATGAGCAATCTCTAGCTTCCGGATCCAACAAAATAGCCTTGATAACCGATTTCAAATCACCTCTCACGCCACTACCATTATCATTAAAAACAGAAGCTACCCTGTCAACATAAGCGGGGGTTGGATTTGACTTAACCAACCGCTGTATTAATTGCTTGCAAATAAAAGGACCTACATTAGGATGATTGAACAAATGATCCAAAGCCATTTCAATATCTTGATCTCCTGTTTGACCTCCAGGAATAGTAAAGTTTCCGACAATGTGTTTCTCTCCAGGTTCATGCCAATCTTCATACATTTTCATCGGAACCGTCATATCCGTTATCCAAATCCCATAACCAAAATCAGGTTCATCCACCCATTGATTAGGTACCAATGCTCCCGGCCCTAATCCGGTAAATACTTTCGCCATTTCTTTGATATCATCATTGGTATATGTTGGTATATAATTGCCGTCTGCATCTTTTTTTCTCGTACCGTCATTATTCAATTCATATAATCCAATTGAGAATAATTGCATTACTTCCCTCGCATAATTTTCATCAGGATGAATATTATCTTCCTCAATTGTCTTTGGATTATTCAGATGACTAAGATAAAAACCCATAGCAGGATGATAAGTTACTTTTTTAAGAATATCTTTGTAATTGCCAAAAGCATTTTCGGAAAATATATCATAAAAAGATCCCACAGCATCACCAAAACCACCCAAATCGGATTCAAATGACAATACTATTATCTCACTAAGTGCCAGAGCCACTCTTTGTCGCAATAAATCATCATTAAATAAATTGTACTCCCACCATGCATACATAAAATGTGACCAATTAGGACTTTCATCTATATCTGTAGAATCAACACCATGATCCAACTCCCATTGCTTTGTTATTTGATAAACATCCAAAATATTCTGCAAATAGCTCTCAGGCGGAGTATTCATTTGTTCTTCTATCCATTGTGATATGCCGATTTTAGCAACATATCTGATTGTCTTCATGTCTGCTCCCAAAGATGCCTGGCTAAGCAATCTGGATGCTTCCATCAATTTTGCATCAAGACCGATACCATTAATAGTATTTTCAGGCTTAGCCATAAAACCCGTGGAATTTTCAAATTTATTACTGCTGGAATACACTTTGATATCCCTGTCATGACCCGCTCCAACATAATCCTCATATTTTTGCGAAAAAGTATAATAAGGAATTATGAGGATATAAATAAAAAATAATAATTGTTTCATAAGCCAATATTTCCGGTTAACAAATTAATTGAATTTATAAATAATTTTATACTATGATGAAAACTAAAACTAAAACGCTGCAATAAACATAAAAAAACATAATTTAACAATTATTTTAACAAAAAAGTAATATTACTGTCAATATCGTGTCTCTTTGAAAGCTATGCAAAATCAAAAACGGATATTTCGATGACAATTTTGCTTTTATAAAATTAAACACTTTATGGACACACACTAATTAAGATTATAATTTAAGCCGATAGCAAATCCCCTTTTACTAAATTCAGGTTTAAACGATAAATCTTTATTAAGATCAAAATCAATAAGATGCCTGTCAATATACGCTTCTATAGCTTGAACAAGATAAACTATTGAAAATGTAACCCACATTCTTTCTTTGTAACTTCTCGCATTATTACGATATGGTCTCAATTGATTGGGATCGGTAATCCCATTATAAGAACAATGCTCATTTCGCACCATACACCAATATGCATCGTCCATTTCCTTATATTTTTTACTAGCCGAATATGCATTATATCCAAAATATCCGATTAAACCCCATACAATTGGCATCTTCCAATATTTACCATTGTAAGCTTGTCCCGAACCGGGTAAAAATAAAGAAAATAAAGCTGCTTTTGCCGGTTTCCCTGAAAAAAGAATCTTGAATGTTCTCCGGTTTTCTTTATTGAAAAGTCCTAATTTTTCAGCTTCCGCACTATCTATTTGTATTGTATCGGTTGGGATATCCGTTTGGGCCAACAATATATTATTTGATACAAATAACATCATCAAAATTGAAAGGGAAAGCAATATTCTAATAAAAAAATCTTTATTCTCCATATTCTTTATTAATATTTAGTATCTATAACTATCTAAACAAAATCATTCCGGCAATAAATGATATATCTGAATTGTTATTTTTTATAAAGCGATTATTAAGGGTATGTTATTGTATTTTTTCATAAAATAATACTTCCCCACTTAATCTGTTTTGAGCTTCAATATTTCCAATGAGGGAA
>Ga0256833_1003834_pt1 | contig 10191 bp, 7 predicted proteins | sample 356284metaG_FD_190535 | JGI IMG/M metagenome (GOLD analysis project Ga0256833, IMG submission 190535) | Hydrothermal vent microbial communities from Mid Atlantic Ridge, Atlantic Ocean - 356-284 | ecosystem: Environmental > Aquatic > Marine > Hydrothermal vents | place: Atlantic Ocean: Mid...
TAATTTTTACCGGATATTTTTTTATCACTCCAATACTATTTTTTTGTAATAAATCATTTGCTCTCCTTCGATTTTTGCTATATAAAGCCCGTGAATCAATGTATATAAATCTATTTTCAATATTTTATCTTTTGGCTCTTTTACTATATTAAATACGATTTTACCCGATAAATCGTAAATGCTAATATTACTTTTACCAATAGATGTTTTACTAAAATCAAATATTACATATTCTCTTGCAGGATTCGGATATATGTATATGTTTTGTTTGCCAAAGATATAGTTTGTACCTACAGTAGTTAAACATATCGTAGTATCGGCTTGGCAATTTGTAAATGTATCGGTCACTATCAGAGTATAACATCCGGCACAATTCAAACTGTCAATATCTTTATTATTACTTGAAAAACCACAAGGTCCCGACCATTGATATGTATATTTATCCGGGTTATCAATACCTATGGCAATACTGCCTGAGAATGGTACATTTATCTCATTAACCGAATCAATGTTTATAATAATCTCATCGGGTTGCTCTATAGTAAAAGTTTCTGACTTCTGACAATTATCACTACCATTAACAGTAACAATGTATAAACCGGGACATAGATTATCAATCATAGCGCTTGTATCCCCTGTACTCCATAGATATGTAACAGGATAAACTATGCTATCAACATCCGATATTGATATTTTACCATCACAGTCTCCATAGCAACTTACATTCGATATATCCGTATGAATTGATATCTCTTTACATTCATATTTGAAAATATGGAAGGATATTAAATTTTCACAACCAAGACTATCCGTAACACTAACTGAATAATCTCCAGGTGACAAATTTACTATAGCCACTGTTGTATCACCTGTACTCCAGATGATTTCATAAGGCGGAGTACCACCATGTACCGATAATGATGCTGTACCATCATTGGAATTATTTGAGGATTCATTTGTTGTATTTAAATCAAAAACAAATTCCGGAGGAGAAGTAACAACAAAACTTCCGGTGATACTATCATTGATAGCATCAACAATAGTCAGATTATAATTTCCAGGACACAGACTATCAATATCTTTTGTTGTCATTCCATTGTCCCAAATGTACTTGTACGGTTCTATTCCATTTGTAATATTTGTCAAATGAATACTCCCGTTGCATTCACCATAACAATCATTATTATCAATTTCATATTCAAATGAAATTGGTTTTCCGGTATAATACTTAACTTCCCATTGAGGAGAGAACTGTGGTTTTTCATATATGCAATCACCTTCGAGGTTTTCCCAACAACCCGTTAATCCGTCCGAAAAGATTTGAAAACTTATTTGTAAGTCATTGCAATTATTATATTCTTCTATATTTTTAAATTCTTTAATGCTAATAGTAAAATCCCATGAAAAATCAACTTTTGGCGATCCAATACCATATTTTCTTGACGGCGAGCAATTATCAGAATCACAATCGGGACTTGCACCTTCGGAAACCCAAAAATAACCACCGGGCAATAAATCATATTTTTTCATGCCTTCAGAACAAGATACTCCTTCCGGTAATATTTCGCACAATGTATTAACAAGTTTCAACCTTCCGTCTTTATCTGTATATGTGCATAAATATGGAATATCTTGCATGATTTGTGGAGGACAATCTCCATCTTCGGGATACCACTTGGCATTTCTGTTAATTCCAACAGGCGGATATGCGGTAAAATCAAAACTATCAACATCCCATCCACAACCGAATTTCGGAATAAACCCCTGTAACCAATTATTATCATACTTTGTTGCATCATACGAAAACGACATGTGTACTGATAATTTCTCTCCGGGATAAAACGGACCATTGTATGGAGGACCATTTGGTTCCAGACCGGAAAATTCACGATCACGTATTTCGAAAACCAATGATTCGTCATTGGCACAACCAAGATCCGGGCCAATACAATTATTAAAATCTTTTAAAGTAGCAACACACAATTCAAAATCAGAATCATCAATGGTATCTCCTTCTTGCGCAGAGACTACAATATAATATGAACCTTCAGAAACAGAAGTAATCATTGGTGTTGATTGTGGAATTACATCTGAACTACAATCAAAAGTGTAATCATCGGTAGATGCATTTACTAAATTTGAACAATTACCGGATCCGGAATAAATTACCGACCATACCGGCGTCCAATTTCCTCCGGTTGTTACATACGAATACAATTGAGATGCATTCTCATCAACTTCGACTTTAAACCATACAGTAGGATTTTTTGTAAATTCAACACATCCTTCCGGTATAACCATATCGGGTTTTGTATCTTCGAGGGTACCACACCTGCAAAAGTTATCGATTTTTACCTCATCGGGAGTAATTGGAGATAAAGTTTGTGCCTCTTCAATCTCCAAACAATCATCCGCTTGATTTTTTTCATAAATCGGCTCAACTTTAATAGTGAAATTCGAACATTCTCCTTCTTCTTCGGAACTTGTAACTTTGATAAATATATAATCGTTAAGATCTTGGCAGACAATCGATATTGATGTTTCTGGTAGTTCATTACATTTTGCCTGTAAAAATGTCGCAGTATTATCACAAATAGCATTCTCACTACCGGAAAAAACTTCAACTGCAAAGAAATCTAAAAAATCATCATCGGTAACGGTTATTTTCATGCCATAACTATTTTGGTCAAATTTTGCCCTGTACCAAACACTATTATCATCAGCTCGAGTGCTGCATATTACATTTGGCAGATCAAAACCACCGTTATTATTTGCTCCATCAGCACAACAAGTGGTGCCATGATGTATACCCGTTGTATCCAAATCATACGGGGGATAATCATCATATATACAGGGACTATCATTGACAGGATGCACCGCTATATTTATGTAAATGTTAAATTCTTTGTTTGTGTTTTCTGTATTGATTACCGCTATATAATAATATTTTCCTTCTTCACCGTTTACATCTATTAAATTACTTAATATTCCATCCGATCCGCACCAGCCTTCATCGTTTGAACATGCATTTTCTTCGTTGAAGACAACAAAATCAAATTTATCGTAAAATTTATTATTTACTTTAATATCCAAACTTTTGGCAGCTGGAGGAATTTTAAACTTATACCAGACAGTAGGGCCATCTCCGGCATAACAATTATCTAAGGAAAATATTCCCGGACATGCTCCCTTTGTTGTCTTATCTTCAAATATATTCCAAGAACAAGTTCTTTCAATTTCCAATTCTTCAGCATTCTCACATGAAAAATTATGCAATCTGCTATAATCATTTTTAATAATAAGTTCCGAACTAATTTTGTATGTTCCGGAATTGGCATCGGATGTTGATAGCCTAAATTGGTATGTACCCTCATCAAGACAATGCCATTCCATAATATGGGTTTCTTCAAGATAAATGCACTGAGCATTGCCTAAGGTAATATCATCATGACAAAAATCATCATCCGGGTATGAAATTCCACCAACCACGATACCTTGAATTGGTTCCAAACCACTTGGATTGATATTTATCTTAATTCCATTATAAGGTTCGGTTATAGTAAATGTATAAAAAACGGCATTTTCCTGATCTTTTTCATCACATTCATTAAAGTATAGGAATGAAAAACTACATTTATTGGTTTGTTCATCCGGCAATTCCCCTCCTGCAGTCAGATCATAATCAGTCAAATCGGCACATGCGTCATCATTAGACGGTTCACAACCAAGTGCGATAAACCCTGCATCTATATAATCGATATTATCTCCGTTTTCCACAGTAAATATATCGGTACTGTATTCTCCATTGGCACCGGTCATATCGCTATTGTCTATATCTTCAAGTGTTCCCGAATGCGATGTGGGATCATAAGCTTTATAAGTGTAATAAGGATCAAAAATCAGATAATAGTCTCCGGCCGGAACAATGGGAAAATGATATATTCCGTCATCATAAGTCGTTGTTTTATATAGTATTTCTCCATTTGATTTATAGAGTTTGACAGTTATATATTTCAAAGGTGGTTCTCCCGGATCTTGTATACCATTTTCATTTGTATCTATCCATACATAATCTCCAATGGCTCCTTGAGATATAAGAGAACCCGTATTAAAAAATAAAGTTGATAAGAATACTAAATAAATTGCGAGTAATGTGTTTTTTTTCATAATAATTATTTTTAATTAGTGAATATATGTAATTATAAATAACAAAATTCTTAGTTGGGATTATTTATTGGAATAAAATTCACGCGAATACCAGAATAACTATATAAAATTTAATGATTTTATGGACAAACAACTAGTTATTTCCTTATATATATGATATTATTTATTTGCAAATCGCTGCCTGGAGGGTAAACATTTTTTATAATAACGGCTTCAAAATGTAATATCAGGAAAAAGGAGAGGAATTTGGGGTGAGAATAAAAGAGAAATACAAAATAAAGAAGACAAAAGGTATTTATTTTTTTGTTTTTTCAAAAAAAATATTGAAAAACATCAAGTGATATGGTAAAGAATTTTTCCAATAATGCCAGCTATGTCCTCCGGGTCTAACGCAAAAATCATGAGGTATTTTTCTTTTAATCAATTTTTTATGAATTTTTTTATTGACGGCATAAAATTTATCATCAATCCCGCAATCTATCAATAACGCAGGAGCATTTGTATTTGTTAAGTTATCGATTTTACCCACAAATGATGATTTATACCAATTGTCTCGATTTTTTTCATATACCCCCAATATATCCGTTAGATTCCAATTTTTATTGAAAGGTCTGAAATCCAAAACACCGCTCATACTGCTTGCTGCTCCATATATGTCTTTATAATCACATGCAATAGTTAATGCACCATGTCCCCCCATGCTCAAACCACATATCGCTCTCGCTTCTTTTCTATTTATTGTTTTGAAATGACTGTCAATCCAATCCGGAACTTCCTTGCCGATATAACTGGAATACATACTTGAAGTATCAACAGGACTATCGATATACCAACTGTCGGAAGTACCTTCGGGTGTTACTATAATAAAATTATATCTCGATGCATATTCTTGTAATCGCGGTTCCCGTTTGTACCAATTGTTGTAATAACCGGTATAACCATGCAAAAGATAAACAACAGGAAAACTATCTTTGCACAAATAATAATTTTCAGGCAAAAAAATCATAGCTTTGTGTGTTTTTTTCATTGTTTTCGAGGGAATAGTTACTGTCAATGAAAAACTGTCAGTTACAATTTTTTGTCCGTTTAAACCGTATAGGAAGATTAAGAAAGTGATAAATATAAAATAAATTCTATTTGTTTTTGTTTTAATTAAAATCATATATAAAATTTTATTATTGTAATTAAGATAGAATCATTTTCAAAAATAATCAAATGAACATAAAAAAGTACAATTTATTAATATTAATTTTTATAGCGGGTTTTATTTTATCTTGCAAAACAACTAAAACCCGGACGATAAAGAATGAATTTAAACCTTTACAAAATTCGTTGCTTTGGAAAATAGAATCTAAAGAATCACAATATCCTTCATATATTTTCGGAACAATACACCTAATTGATTCTTCTGATTACTTTTTGCCACCCCGTTTTCAAAAAACATTTAATGAATGTAAAAATGTAGTCTTTGAAATAGACATGAAAAATATGAATGATCCGGCAATGCTTATGAATTTGCTTCCTAAAATATTGATGCGTGGAGATACTTCATTAGAAGATTTACTTTCTCAAAAAGACTATTCTATTCTCCAAAAGAATTTTAAAAAATCCGGCATCCCATTGTTCCTATTTCAAAAAGTAAAACCCTTATTTTTAACGGTTTTTGCCGAAGGAGACATTGTACCCGGTTCGATTCAAAATAAAAAATACATGTCTTACGAAATGGAAATAATGGAAATGGCAAAGAAACAAAACAAATCTACCGGCGGCCTGGAGACAATGGAATTTCAGATTGGAGTTCTTGATTCCATTCCTTATAAAGAACAAGCTAAAATGTTGATGGAAAGCATTAATTCAAAAGAAACGGGCGGGAATCAGTTAAAAGAATTGATAGATTTATATAAACAACAAAATATAAATGCTCTTCACCAATCCATAAAATCAGATGATATCTCTGTATATGAAAAAATATTACTCAATAATAGAAATAGAAATTGGATTCCGGTAATTATCGATTATATATCACATGAACCGACTTTTTTTGCGGTGGGTGCCGGTCACCTCGGAGGCAAAGACGGAGTAATAAATTTATTAAGGAAAAAAGGTTATAAAGTTACTGCTGTATTAAACTGAATTGTGACATTTTAGTTGTAAAACAATAAATCATATATTTTAATAATTATTACAAAAAATATGTCTAATTTTTTAAAAAACATAGAAAAACTTAATAAAGCTTTAAACACAAAAAAACTACCCGGTAAGAAAGTGCAATATCAAATGGCTCCTCCGGGAAGACCTCAAGAATATCCAAAACACAATAGTTTTAAACAAGCAGCCGTAACATTATTTTTGTATAATAAGAAAAATGAAATTTATTTTCCCCTTATTCAAAGGACAGAATACAATTTCAATGATAAACACAAAGGACAAATCAGTTTACCTGGAGGAAAACTTGATGAATCCGATCAAGATTTATATTATTGTGCATTGCGTGAATTGGAAGAAGAATTGGGGATTAAACAACATAAGATAAAACCGGTAGGAAGTCTTTCAGAACTTTTTATCCCTGTAAGCAACTTCAAAGTTCATCCGTATGTTGTTTATTCTGATAAAAATATTAATTTTGTGCCTCAACCAAGCGAAGTACAATATATTATTGAAGTGCCGTTAAAAAATTTGCTTGATAATAATAAAATAAAAACAGGAAAAATTATACTGGAAAATGGAATGGAACTCAATGATATTCCTTATTTTTATTTTAATGATCATGTGGTTTGGGGTGCAACGGCAATGATTTTAAACGAATTTAAAAATGTAATTATTAATTATTAAAACAAAATTATAAATATCTACGTTAATTATAGGTTAAAATAATAAGAAAATGGAGCAAAAATATAAATCCGATGTTGAAGCAATAGATGCATTAGCACGTTCATACGGGAAGTTAAAAAAAGAAATCGGAAAAATTATTGTAGGGCAGGATGATGTAATAAAATCGGTGTTAATAGGCCTTTTCAGCAACGGTCATAGTTTGCTTGTAGGTGTACCGGGATTGGCAAAGACACTTTTGATACAAACCATATCTGATGCACTGGATCTGGAGTTTAAAAGAATTCAGTTTACTCCTGATTTGATGCCAAGCGATATTACCGGATCGGAAATTTTGGATGAATCCAGACGTTTTCAATTCAATAAAGGACCGGTGTTTGCAAATATTATCCTTGCTGACGAAATAAACCGTACTCCCCCTAAAACTCAGGCTGCATTGCTTGAAGCTATGCAAGAAAAATCGGTAACCGTCAGCGGAAATAAATACAAATTACCGGAACCGTTTTTCGTTTTAGCTACACAAAACCCCATTGAACAAGAAGGGACTTATCCTCTACCTGAAGCACAGTTGGATAGGTTTATGTTCAATATTCCTTTGCATTACCCTAATTTTGAAGAAGAAATAGATGTTGTTAAAAATACGACAACCGATAAAAAAGCTATTGTAAATAAAGTTTTAAGCGGTGACGATATTTTATTCTTCCAAAAAATGGTAAGAAAAATACCTATTGCCGATAATGTACTGGAATATGCGGTAAATTTAACAGCCAAAACACGTCCGGGAAGTGACAGGGCATCCGATATGGCAAATAAATTTCTGTCTTGGGGAGCAGGACCGAGAGCTTCACAATATCTGGTGTTGGGAGCAAAATGCAACGCTGCCATTTCAGGTAAATATTCTCCTGATATTGAAGATATACGTGCTGTTGCTATCAATGTATTAAGACACCGTATTATTAAAAATTATAAAGCGGAAGCTGAGGGAATATCTGAAGAAGATATTATTAAAACTCTTTTTTAGAGTAAATAGTGTTTGTCAATAAAGTACTTAATTAATAAAAAATTATTTATGAAAAAACATGTCATATTTTTTGAAGCAGAAGGAGGTTCCGATAAATGGTTGGACGGTCACAGAAAAGACACCATGCCCATGGTAAACTCTTTAAAAGACAAAGGATGGTCAACCGAAGTTTTAAAATTCAGAGATGAATGGAAAGATGATATTTATAATTATGTTAAAGATAAAGCGGTGGCTTATGTTAGCCGGATAAATCCGGGAAATCTTCCAAATGGTGAAAAAGTATATTTTGAGACATTAACCCGTTTATCAGATGTTGGAGTTATTGGCTTTGAACATCCTGATGTGATGAGAGATCTCGGAGCAAAAGATGCTCTTACTAAAATTACCGATACGGGATTGGTGCCTGAAGATACTTATGCTTATTATTCCATTGAAGAATTTAAAGAAATATTTCCTAGAAGTATATCTTATGGAGAGCGGGTATTAAAACAAAACAGGGGTTCAACAGGTTCGGGGATCTGGAGGGTTCAAGTGGAGGATGAAAGAACTTATAAACCCGGAGATACTTTACCTTTAGATACTAAATTAAAGCTTACGGAAGCTGTTGATAATCATGTGGAGCATCGAACTCTTGGAAATTTCATGGATTTTGCCGAGCAATATATTGTTGGAGAAAATGGAATGTTGGTTGATATGAGATTTATGCCAAGGATTAAAGAGGGAGAAATCAGAATTTTGATGGTAGGTGAAACACCGATTTTTGTTGTTCATAAAAAGCCTGCAGAAGGAGCAGATGCATTTTCTGCAACTTTGTTTTCCGGTGCCAAATACACTTATGATAAGCCTGAGAAATGGAGTGAACTGGTAAATATGTTTCTTGGTAAATTGCCTGAAGTGCTGAAAAAACTCGGAGGTCACGAAGCTCCTCTTATATGGACAGCCGATTTTATGCTTGACTGGGATGAAAACGGTAATGACACCTATGTTCTTGGCGAAATTAACAATTCATGTGTAGGGTTTACAAGTCATTTGGACCAGGGTATTCAGGATAAAGTAGCTGACAGAATTATTGAAGTTGTCAAGAAAAAAACGGGAATGTAGTTATTAATATAAAGAAAAAATATAGTTATTTCTTTATAACAAATACGTTTTATATAATTATTCAAAGCAATTTTCCGTTATATCTGTAAATATTCATGAGTATTGTCATATTTCAATAATTAGGAGTATTAACATGAAAAAAATATTATTGTTTGTTATTTTATTTCAGGTATTACCGGTTTGGTCACAAAGTAATTTGATGCAAAGAGCTTTTGATGCCTACAAAAATAAAAAATACAAAAACGCATTAGTAATATATGATTCTTTGATGAATCAGGGATATTATTCCAAGGAATTATATTACAATATAGGTAATACATACTATAATTTGGATAGTTTGGGTAAAGCAATGTATTATTTCGAAAAAGCCCTGAAATTGGATCCGGCAAATAAAGATATTCAACACAATATTTACTTAACCGATAGAAAATTAGATTCCGATATAGTAAAACTTCCGGATTTTTTTTTAAATAGGTGGTGGACAAAATTTTGTGATGTTTTTAGTTTAAATACATGGACTGTTTTCGTTTTCTTTTTTAGCATAATTCTTGTTTTAATCGCATTTTTTTATTGGTTTTATAATAAAAATGAAATAAAATCTTTTATTAAATATATATCATTGTTATTGGTATTTTTAATTATTGTTTCATTATTTGCAGCAAATAACGTTAAAAAAAGAATTTATAATAATAATTCAGCGATTTTAATCAAACCGGACTCGGTATTTTCTGCTCCTGATTTTAGAAGTGAAAAATTGTATGATTTGAGTCCGGGTGAAAAAATGTTTATTTTGGATAGTTTGAAAATATGGTATAAGGCGGAATTATTGAATAAAGAAAAAGTATGGATTAAAAAACGTAATATTAAAAGAATATAAATTGTATATTATTATATTTTTTTTATATTGTTTTTTAATTGTTAAAAAATTACTAAATTTGAAAATATAAAAAAAGCGTAACTATTTAAGTAAAATTTGATATATATTTACTTGAATAATCACTTTATTAGAATTATATGTGATTTCTAAAAAATTGATAAAATGAATATCCTGTTAATCGGTTCAGGTGGAAGAG
>Ga0256833_1003835_pt1 | contig 10191 bp, 6 predicted proteins | sample 356284metaG_FD_190535 | JGI IMG/M metagenome (GOLD analysis project Ga0256833, IMG submission 190535) | Hydrothermal vent microbial communities from Mid Atlantic Ridge, Atlantic Ocean - 356-284 | ecosystem: Environmental > Aquatic > Marine > Hydrothermal vents | place: Atlantic Ocean: Mid...
TAACGGCTTTGCTCTTTCAAGAAAAGTACTTACTGAATTTGTAGAAAATACAACGTCAGCGTCATTAAAAAATGTTAGGTACGAACCTTTAAGAGAAACAAAAACATTTGCTTATTCCTTGGAATTTAACCTTAAGCAAGATGAGGACAAAAAATAATGAATAGAAAAATTGTTAGTACATTAGCCTTAGTGGGAATATTCTTTGTTATTGCAATTGGTGGAAGTGTATATGCATATTACTTCCAAGCTAAAGAAATTGAACAAAAGGAAAAAGAACTAAAAGATTTGAAAGTTAATGCTGAAAATACAGAAGAATTGGAAATGCAATTAGCAGATTTGAAAAGTAGGGCTTCCGAATTAGATTCCATATTAGCACTAAGAAAATTTATTATACCGGAAAATATAAGACAATCAAATTTCTTTAAATTTGTTGATGCAACTACCCGTAACTTTTCGGACTTATCTCATGTTGATATAGAATATGTAGGTCCAGGTGATGTAAAAGATTTTAAAAGTTACAAATATAATATTAAAGGAACAGCTGAATTTAATGATTTATTCAAATTAGTTTATGCCATAGAACAAAGCAAAGAGCTAAAAAAAATAAATAAAGGCAGCTTGAAAAACTTTGTTGAAGTTGATGATGAAGGATTTCCACATTATCTGGTAAGCTTTAATTTAGAGGCTATTGTTTATTATGCCGATAACGATCAATTTGCTTCTTCAGAATACAAGGAAAACAGACTGAAAGCAAATTCTCTGTATAATATTTTCTATCCTTTAATAAGAGACGAAATTCCACCTAATAACAAGAAATTATTGGATGTTCAAACGGGACAATTATTAGCTCTTGTTCCGGACGGGGCATACTTAACGGATGCTTCCGGTAAAACACAATTGCTTTGGGAAGGAGATGAAGTTTATCTGGGATATTTAACAAAAATAGATTACGATAAAAATGAAGTGAAGTTTATACTTAACAAGGGTGGAATAATTGAAAAAATTACACTGAAATTAGATAACAAATTAGCAGAAAATGAAAATAAATTAACGAGTAAATAAAATGAAAAAAATAATGGTTACGGTAGTTTTGTTTTTTCTAATTGTGCCGCTTTACGCACAAAGCAATGTAGAAAGAGAAATTAGAAATCAAGATTATAAAAATCCTGATGAATTAGTTACAATTTCTGAATTTACACCTTTTGATAAAGCAATAGAAGTTTTAAGCCAGGTTAGCGAAAGACATAGCGGCAAAAAAATTGTATCTACAGCTAATATTAATTCTCCCATTGGTGTAGAAATAAATAAACTTCCTTATATGAAAGCTTTACTTATCATAGTTCAGTTTAACAATTTAGAATATGAAGAGAAAGCTAATATAATATTAGTCAGAAAAAAACTTAATGGTGTAAAAAATCTGGCAATAGAAAAATATGCTCCGTTAAATTCAAGAGAAGTTAAAATTTCCGCTATATTTTTTGAAGCTGATGTTAGAGAGTTAAGAGAAAAAGGTATTAACTGGGAATGGTTACTTTCCAGTACCGGTGTAACTCTAGGCTCAAATTTAAGAACATTTTCCGAGGAGAAAAAAACAGCTACTACTGGTGGAGCTGAAGGAGGATCCGCAGCTGCAAATTCATCTCAAAAACCACCGGAATATCTACTTAAAGCAGCCAATGAATTTGTTAGTGGTGATTTTTCAGGTAAAGTAGAAGGCGTATTTAAGTTTTTTGAATCCGAAAATCTTGGGGAAATTATTGCACGTCCGAAAGTAATAGTTAGAGATAAAATGAAAGGACGTTTGCAAATCGGTTCAGATATTTCTATAAAGCAAAGAGATTTTTCCGGTAATATTATAGATAAATTTTATTCAACCGGTACAATTATAGAAGTTTCACCAAACATTTATACGGAAGATGGAATTGATTATGTCTTACTTAATGTAAAAGCAGAAAGAAGCTCGGCAATACCCGGTGCAATTACAACGGAAATAAAGAAAACAACCGTTGAAACAAATCTTATGATGCTTTCCGGTGAAGAAACCGTAATTGGCGGTTTGTTTATAAATGATGAAACTACTACCAGACAAGGTATTCCTTTCTTAAAAGATTTACCATGGTGGGTTTTTGGCATTAGATATTTGACCGGATATGATAAAATACAAAATGACAAAAAAGAAATTATTATTCTATTGAAGGTAGATTTGGTACCAACACTAAGAGAAAGAATTGCACGTAAAAAAGAAAATGTAATTAACAAACAAATTATAGAAGACCATCAGCAATTAAAAAAATATAAAATGAAACCGTTTAGAGATAAAGAATATAAAATAAAACAACTTAGTGATGTAATTGAATAAATAACATTCTTGTAATACTTAAAAGCATTAACTATCCGTTAATGCTTTTAGTGTTTTATAAGTACGATTATTGGAGTTTAATATTTAATTTCTATAAAAATGTGATGTAACTTTTAGAGCAACATCAAACAAAACCAAAGACTTAGTTTAGTTTCTTCTATTTTCCAAAAAATTATTTTAAAGATTAAAATGAAAATTAATGTAAAATTATTATCCCTAACAATTTCAATTATTACATTAGTTTCTGTATCCTCGGCATTTATATATCATACATTAACAAAAAAACTATTACTTTCCCAACAATCAAAAGAATTAGTTAATTCGGCAAATGATTTTATATTTACTTTCCAAGAATTTCTAGAAAAAACAGATGAAGAGTTTAATGATAAATATAAAAGTTGGAATAGTTTTAATATAGAAAATACCAATCTGGATTTTGTTATTAAACTAAAAAAGGATTCACTTCTTCAACAAATAAAAATAAGAAAGATAAATTCAAATCAAATTTATCCAAATGTATCAACTCTTTCACAACTAACAGAAGTTAATTCAAATATTATTTTAAGAAAAACAAAAATTAACAATGATATAATTTGTTACGGAAAAATATTAACTCCGGAAATAGTGGAAAAACTTTCTGAAAAAATTAGAGCGGAAGTAGCATTTGTTGAATCCGGTGTAATATCACAATTTACAAATAAGAAGGAAAATGAAAATTACCTTCCAAATTTGAGTAAAGCAGCCAGAGAATTACAGACGAAGAATAATTTTGAGTTAATTAATCAAGAATTGGAATCAGCCGATTTTTTTGCAACTCATTTTACGCCTAAAAGCTCGGAGATATTAAATCCACACTTGGATTTTTTAATTTTTTCAATTTCTAAAGAAGCATCTGAATTTAGAGATACAATGAATTTGGTTACAGCTCTAATAGTTATTGCCGGAATGCTTTTGACAATAATTTTTTCATTCTTGTTTACAACTAAATTTAGAAAGCAATTATCGTATATAAACGAAGGTGTTTTAGAAATTGCAGCAGGTAATTTAAGTAAACGTGTAAAGATTATATCTAAAGATGAAATTGGAAACTTAGGTAATACTTTTAATGAAATGCTGGACGAAATTGAAAGCAGAGATAAAATAGAAAAAGAATACACGGAATTTATTTCTCTTATAAACAAAAATCCTTCCTTGCAAGAAATTAGTGAAGTAGCAATAGAAAAAATAATTGATTACACAGGCGCCGATATTGGTGCCTTATATCTATATGAGGAAGATGAATTAGTTCCTCTCTCGGTTTTTGGTATTTCAGGAAAAGAAAAATTTTTACTTAATGAGCCGGGCTTATATAAAAGAGTAAAAGAGAATAAAGAAATTGTAGAGCTGCAATTTGAAAAAAATCAACCTATTATTAAAACGGGTTTAATAGAATTAAAATTATCTACTCTATTTATATTACCTTTGGTTTATGATGATGAAGTTATAGCAATAATTGAATTAGCCTCCGTTAACGAGAACAGTAATAATATTAAAGAATATTATGAAAGAATTAAGGAACAACTTTCTATTGGTTTGGCAAATGCAAGATCTTTAAATAAATTAGAAAAACTGGTAGAAGAATTAAAACGGTTAAATGAAGTTTACCATAAGCAAAATATTCAGATAACAGAACAAAATGAAGAGCTTTTGGAACTTCACAGAAAACTAAAAAAGGGAAGTGAAGAATTAGAAATTCAAAGAGCAAAAGCAGTCGAATCGGCAAATCTTAAATCCCAATTCCTTGCTAATATGTCTCATGAATTGCGAACACCGCAAAATTCCATTTTGGGTTTAACAGAGTTAATATTAAAAGACAAATCCACAACTGCAAAAACAAGAGAAAGACTAAATGTAGTTCTAAGAAATGGGAAAAAACTTTTAAACCTAATCGAAAATATTTTAGAATTTTCAAAACTGGAAGCAGGAAATATAAAAGTAGAAAACTCTGAAGTATTACTTTCCGAATTAAGCGAAGAAATTGCTTCGTTTGTTGATCCTTTATTTTATGAAAGGGATGTGAAATTCAATCTTCAATTACCTGTGTTTAATGATTATGTATTGAGTACGGATGTAAAAAAAGTAGAACAAATAATTCTAAATCTTGTAGGTAATGCTTCAAAATTTACTAAGGAAGGTTATGTTCAACTTGCATTAGAAGTAAATGGAAATGATTTGAAAATTATTGTAGAAGATACAGGTCCGGGTATAAACGAAAAAGATAAAAAAATTATTTTTGAAGAATTTAGGCAAGCAGATGCCAATATTAATAGAAAATATAGTGGAACAGGTTTAGGTTTAACTATTTGCAAAAGGTATTCTGATCTACTAAATGGCACAATTACAGTAGAAAATAGTAAAAGCAATGGTGCTAAATTTATAGTTTCTTTACCGGATGTTATTAAAGCCAGAAAAGCTAAAGAATATTTGTCAAAAGTAGAAACCGGAGAACCGAAAAATATTAATGCGATTTTAATATCCGACGGAAATGATTCTATAAAACTTATCAAAGATTTTTTAGTAAATAACAATATAACAGTAGAGGTTTTCGAAAAGGATAAGAATTTTATTGAAGCGGTTTCTCAAGGGGATTATAATTTAATTATTGTTGATATCTTTTTAGAAAAAGAGCCAGGATGGAATATATTAAACAAAATCAAAAAGAATAAAATTACTGCCGAATTACCTGTTGTTTTATTAAATATGGATGAAGAAGCAAATTGTGGTTTAGCTCTGCAAATTTTAGAATATTATCCGCAACCATTAATAAAACCTAATATATATAGAGCAATTGAACAATTTGAAAATGTTCAAGGGATTAAATTTAGAAATGTAATGCTGATAATGAATGATGATAGATATGAACAAATAGAAGATGACATGATATTTGATGAACTGAAAGTGAATCAAATAAATGGTAAAATATCAACTGCCAAATTAGTAAAGAAGTTTGAACCTGATATTATTATAATTGATTTATATGATTTGGAAGCAAATGCCTTTTTGGTTTTAAACGAATTGAACAAAGATCAATATGCAAAAGATATTCCGATAGTGGCTTTTATAGAAGATGTAACGGATGCAAAAGAAATATTAAACTTAAACAATAAAATAATTGAAGCAACATTGATTGCACAAAATCATCCTTTGGAAGTTTTGCAAGTAATTAAAAATAGAGTAGAACTTATTAACAACTCGATATTTAATGTCGATAATAATTTTAATGAAGCAAATTTTTCTAAGAAAAATAAGACTAAAAATAAACTTGAAAAAAAATCGGATAAAATTAAAATTCTGGTTGTAGATGATGATAATGATGCTCTATTTACAATAGGTGAAATTATAGAAAGTTTAGGATATGAGCCGCTTTACGCTTCCAACGGTTACGAGTGTTTGGAAAAATTAGATAAAGAAATTCCGGATTTGGTTTTACTAGATATTATGATGCCACAAATGGATGGTTTTGAAGCTGTAAAAAGAATTAGAAAAGATTTTAGATTTAAGAATCTGACTGTTTATGCATTAACAGCTTATGCAATGTTATCCGATAAAGAAATAATAGAAAAAAACGGATTTGACGGATTATTAACAAAACCGATTAATACACATTTAATTGAGAAAAAACTAAAAAGTATTTTTAGCGAAGTATAGATTATGGATTCAAAAAAAATTTTAGTTATTGACGATCAGCATGATAATGTATTTATTCTACAAGATAGATTAGATCTGGAAGGTTTTAAAGTAATTACCGCTTATGATGGTCCTGCCGGAATTGATTTGGCAGAAGAACATAAACCGGATTTAATTTTACTTGATGTAATGATGCCTAAAATGTCGGGTTACGAAGTTTGTGAAAAATTGACAAAACAAAACAGTACGAAAGATATTCCAATTATTCTTTTAACGGCATTAAATAATGCTGAAGATACGGCAAAAGGTTTTGCTGCCGGAGCGTTTGATTTTATAAAAAAACCGTTTAATAGAATTGAGTTGTTAGCAAGAATAAAATCAGCACTACGTTTTAGTGAAACTAAAAAATTATTAATAGAGCTGGAAAAAATTAATACTTTTTCTGCAACTGTAAAAAAAACGAATCATGATATAAAACAACCTTTAACATTAATTAGTCTTTCGGCAACAGCAATACAAAGAGAAATAGAAAACGAAATACTTGATAAAGAAGCAGTGCTAAGACGTGTTAAATATATTGATAATTCCGTAAAAGAAATAGTAACCGTACTTGAAAGTATGAGTAAAATACAGAATCCTGAAGTAAAAAAATATTTGGATAATATAAAATTAGAAGAATTTGAGAATGAGAAACTAAACTAAAAGTTCTAAAAGAAGATTTTGAATTGTCTCAAAACTATAGGGCTTGGTTAGTAAACGTGAAATATTATTCGAAATTATTTGTTCCTCTAAATCTTCATAGGAGTTCCCGGAAGAAAGTATAATAGGAATAGTTTTATTTGTTTTTCTGATTTCAGTTGCACATTCAATCCCATCCATTTCCGGCATGTTCTTATCAACTATTATTAAATCAATTTTTTCTCTGTTGTAAAAATTAAGAACATCAATCCCATTTACTGCAGTAAGTACTTTTAAGTTCATCGATGATAATAAATCTTTCAATACTTCTCTTTGGAAAGAATCATCTTCGGCAATAATAACAGTTTGTTTTTGGAAAGAAAGTCTCTCGTTTTCTTTTGTTAAGGTTGGAATATAAACTTCAAAAGTTGTTCCCTTGTTTTTTCTGCTTCTTACTTTTATAAAACCATCATGGTTTTCAATTATTTCTTTAATAATGGATAACCCTAAACCGTTTCCTTTTGAAATATTTTTTTTTGTTGAAAATCCTTCGGTAAAAATTTTAGATATATTTTCCTTTGCAATACCCGTACCATTATCATGTACTTTAATTACGGCATATTCTATGTATCTTCTATCAATAAGTTTTTTTTCGTTATCCTGCCAATTATTTAATTCTATTGATATCTTCCCGTTTTTATGATGTATTGAATCATTGGCATTTATTATTAAATTAAGAATAACTCTATAAATATCAGTGTAATTTCCAAATACACTATCGTTTAAAGCATTTGCCTTAAATTCTACTTTTGTATATTCAGGTAAAGAGTCTTTAACGGAAATGATTGTTTCGTCAATAATGGTTTCCAAACCAATTTTATTTTTCTTTATTTCAGGTGTTTCACCTTTTGTGCGAATTTCATTAACAATATCGGCAGCTTTGTCTGCATTGATTTCAATATTTTTAAGAAGATTACTTACTTGAAGTTTGTCATCAATGTTATTTTTTGCCAGTTCAACACTGGTGGAAATATTAGTAAGAATATTATTTAGATCGTGGGCAATAATTTTCAATTGTTTTAAATACTTAGTGTATTCGGAACTTTTTCTTTCCTCAATTTCCTTTTTTACATTTGGAAATGTCAGTATTTGAAAATCATTTTTTTTCATCTGTTTATGTTTTTCCTTTGTGGAACTCCGTGACTTCTCAGCGTAACTTTGTGCAAAGCTTTTTTTACAGAATTACACAAATTTTCATTTACTTAAGACTGTATTTTTTAATTTTACTGTAAAGGGTTTTTTGACTTATTCCTAATGCTCTGGCAGTTTGCTCTCTATTCCATTCGTTAAGGTTCAGTGCTTTTCTTATGTGAAGTCTTTCTATATCCTCTAATTTTAAAAATTGATCATCATCTTCACCCATGTATTCCGGAGCGGAGCGGAATTTGGGTAAGTTTAAGTCTTTTAGTTCAATAACTTCACCTTCGGCAAAAATAACAGCACGTTCAATCATATGTTCAAGTTCTCGCACATTCCCGGGGAATTCATAATTCATTAGTTCCGATTTTGCTTCGGGAGATAATTTTTTTCTCTCATTTACAGAACATTTTTTATCTAAAAAATATTCAGCCAAAAGAAGAATATCTTTCCCTCTTTCAACCAAAGGCGGAATTGTTAGAGTAATAACATTTAGTCTGAAAAGAAGATCGCGTCTGAATTTTTTTTCTTCTGCATATTCAAGCAGATTTCTATTTGTTGCGGCTATTACTCTTACATTGGAGGTTAATGTTGTAACACCGCCAACACGTCTAAACTCTCCGTTTTCCAAAAAACGTAATAGTTTAGGTTGAAGTGTTAGGCTAAGTTCTCCAATTTCATCAAGAAACAAAGTTCCGCCATCAGCAATTTCAACCAAGCCTTGCTTAGAAGTTTTAGCATCTGTAAATGCTCCTTTTTCATATCCGAATAGTTCGCTTTCCATTAATTGATCCGGTAATGAAGCGCAATTTATGGCAACCAGTGGTTTGTTGTTTCTCTTAGATTGCTTATGAATATATTCTGCAAAAAGTTCTTTCCCAGTTCCGGTTTCACCTTCTAAGAGAATATTTGATTCTGATAAAGCTGCGCGACCGGCTAAAGCAATAATTTCTTTAATGCTTCTGCTTTCTCCAACTATATTACAATCTTTAAGCTTTTCAACTTTATTTTTTAGAATAGTATTTTTTTCCAGCAATTCTTTATGTTCTAAAGCTCGTTCAACTGTTAGTAATAATTGTTGAAAATTATAGGGCTTGTTAACAAAATCATATGCACCAAGTTTTATACATTCAATTGCCGTGCGCATATCTGTTTGACCGGTAAGTACAATAACTTGTAAGCGTGGTTTATTTTCTTTTATGTATTTTAATACTTTTTGTCCTGAGATATATTGCATTTCAAGGTCAAGTAAAAGAACATCATAATTTTTTATTTTTAACTTTTCAATTGCATACTTACCATCATAAACAATGTCAACATTATAATTTTCGTTAACAAGTTCTTCTTTTAATAAATAGCATAAAGTTTCATCATCATCAGCAATAAGTATTCTGGGATTAGTATTCATATATCGTATAATCTGTTCAAATTAAATGAATAAATAACATCTGTTTTATGTGCAATTTAATGGAAAAATAAGCATTGTAAAGGGTTTTCTAGTGTGAAAACGCTAAACAAAGTATAGTTCTTAAGGTATTATCGAAGAAAGATGTTTCAGGTTTAAAGAAATAAAAAAATAAATGAAATAAAGATTTTTGTTGGTTAATTAATAAAAATATTGTTAATTTTATGATTCAAATTTTTGGGCGCGTAGCTCAGTGGTAGAGCATCTGCCTTTTAAGCAGAGGGTCGGTGGTTCGAGCCCACCCGCGCTCACAAAATCCCGGTTTTTAATCGGGATTTTGTGTTTTAAATATTTCAGACTAATATAAAAAAGTCGTTTTTTATTAGCCAACATTTTCTAATGTGGTAATAATAGAGGATAAAAACAAAACTTATTTTAATGAATTACAACCTTTATTGAATAGATTCATTTTTTCTAAAATTACTAGTGTTATGTTAATATATAAATGACGATAATCTAAAAACTCGCCCCTCCAAAGGAGTCCTTTGGACAATCCCTCTCTTAAAAGAGTCTCCCTTTGGAAGAGGGTTCATTTGCCGACAAGTTAACTTTACACTAGAAGTAGTATCTTAAATTAATCCCGATTCCTTTAGGAAGTGGCGTAAAACCAAACATAACATTTTGTGTTTGTACTTTTTTACTAATAACAGTTTTATCTTTTCTTTTCCAAATTTTGTTATTGTTTTCTATTGCAGAAACCAATGCATCAACTATTGACCAAAGCCACGTTCCAAAAAGAATGGTTCTTCCCAGTAAATAGTCGTTTTGATTTCGATCTTCTGAAGTTATTAGTAAACCCCCGACAAATAATAAGTCTTGGATAAAT
>Ga0256833_1003836_pt1 | contig 10191 bp, 6 predicted proteins | sample 356284metaG_FD_190535 | JGI IMG/M metagenome (GOLD analysis project Ga0256833, IMG submission 190535) | Hydrothermal vent microbial communities from Mid Atlantic Ridge, Atlantic Ocean - 356-284 | ecosystem: Environmental > Aquatic > Marine > Hydrothermal vents | place: Atlantic Ocean: Mid...
ACCCAGATGTAAGACTTGGAGCAAAGAATACAAAAATCCACATGGAACAAAATGTAAATGCAACATATAATGTGCTGGAATCTATGAGAATAAACGATGTTAAAGATATTGTATTTACCTCAACATCAACTGTTTATGGTGAGGCAAAAATCATCCCTACCCCTGAAAATTACGGACCACTGATCCCAATATCTTTGTATGGAGCATCAAAACTTGGAGCGGAAGCCTACATTACTGCCTATGCCCATACATTTGATATGCGCGCAGTCATATATCGCTTTGCAAATATTGTAGGGCCAAGAAGCACCCATGGGGTCATATACGATTTCATAAAGAAATTAAAAAAGGATCCAAAACATCTTGAGATCCTGGGAGACGGATCCCAGACAAAGTCTTACCTGTACATAGAGGATTGCGTAGAAGCAATAATTCATGGGTACAAACACAGAAAAGATCAGGTGGAGATATTCAACATTGGAAGCGAGGACTGGATAAATGTTAAAAAAATCGCTGACATAGTAACTGAGGAAATGAAACTTGAGAATGTGGAGTATCATTTCACAGGGGGAAATAGAGGATGGAAAGGTGATGTGCCAAAAATGCTTCTTTCCATTGAGAAAATAAAAGGATATGGTTGGAAACCAAGATATGCCAGTGAGGAAAGCGTGAGACTAACTGCCAGGCACCTTATAGAATCACTGAAAGATTAAAGGGATGCCTCCTGAGAAAGAATGCTCTTCTCTATAACTTCTGGCTCTTTCCATTTTATATGCAACTTTATCTTAAGTGTGCCTTTGTGATAACTGACCTCAAAATTCTCCACCTGAGATCTGTAAAGTTTGTAACGTTTACCGTCCCTTGTAAGTCGTGTTTCCTCAACTTTTATCAATCCAAAGCCCTCTAACTCCTTTATCTTTCTATATGCACTTGCAAGGGGAATGTCAAAACGATAGGCAATTTCTCTTACAGACATCGGTTTTAAAGCTGTGGCTGCAAGTATTTTTAGGTTGTATTCGTCCATCAGCACCATACCAATAGCTGCCTTATCATTCAAGCCCTGCATATACACCCATTCCATCTGGCGATTTAAAAAAATTTCGCCTCAGTTTTCTAATGAGATAATAAGAGGAGATTAAATACCCTGAAAAATTCAAAATATTATTGCAGTTGAAAACAAAAATAGGAAATAAAAATATAAAACATAGACGAAAAATTAATAAACGACCCTGAGCTAATTATCAAGCATGGAACCTCACCCTCAGGATTTGCTTAGTGCATTTCTGGACCACTATTCATCAAAAATAATACTTGGAACTATGAAACAGCCTATGGGAATAAGGGAAATAAGTAAAGAGTTCGGTATTCCACTGTCAGTATGTTATCGTAGAGTGAAAAACCTTCTTGAGATGGGGATATTAATTGAAAAGAAAAACGGAAAAAGAACCAAGTACATTTCAAAAATTGACAATTTTAATGCTGTACTCAATTTTGAAAAAAATGAAATGTTTATTACATTGAATGCTGACGGCAAAACATACGATCTGGAAGGAAAAATTGTTGAGGGGTGAATACAATGAAAATTGCAAATGTAGTTATAATTATGGTTATTGCATTTATACTTGTAGAGTCATCAACGCCACATAATATCATCAATCCACATAAGATAAATACCCTAAAAAATAGAGGGTCAGTCTACAACGGTGGAATACTCTGGACGGATCCCGTACAAATCACATGGGCTGAAAACTCCAAAAAACCTGCAGTGTACGAAAATTCTGGAAATTATGATTTGGTATGGCAGGATTTCAGAAATGGAAACTGGGATATTTATTACGCAAAAGTTACCCCTTCAGGATTCAAACTGGTAAACGACTCAAGAATTACCACATACCCTGGAAAGGATGCAAATCCCAAGATAATATCAAAAGGAAATATGATTTTCGTATTCTGGAACAGATACATTGATAACCATTGGTCAATTTATTATGCGAGGCTTCACTACAGTAATAAAAATATCAGCATAGAAATTCCACCAATGGTGATAACTGAAACCACCAATAATTGTACCAATCCAGATGTAACGATGGATAAAGATGGATTCTTACATGTTGTCTGGCAACAGTGGACTGGAACTAACTGGGATGTATTCTACGATAAGCTGGATATATCTGGAAAAAAAGTGTTCTCACCCATCAACATATCAAGAGATAAAACCAACTCCACGAAACCAAAAATTATAAGCACACCTGACAACAAAATAGAGATAACATGGATTGATGATAATCCTTCGCCAGGATACAGCATAATGTACAGAGGATTGGATTGCTGCGGTTACTTCAGAACACCTCTAAGAAGGATAAGTGTGGTTTCACCAAATACAACCATGAGCATGAGCTATGATTATTCTCTCCACCTGGTATTTTCATGCTCTAGGGAAAATAAAACCTATGAAATTATGTACACCCAACTGAACGATAGCGGAATTACTATAATTGACGATACAAACTTAACTAGTCTGGATGGTAAAAGCTCCACAGAACCATATATTCAGGTATACCATGGCGCAATGTTGCTTGTTTGGAACGATAATGGAACCATTAAGTTCAATGCTTACTCAGCAAGTGGAAGCAGTAAAAAGATGGTAGAAAATATAAGTGATGTAAAATACGTATCTGATACCCCATCCATAGCTGCAGGCAATGGTCAATTGGGTGTATTCTGGAGCCAACATGTCGGATCTAAAAATTACATTTTTGGAAGGTTTGGAAGATTTATAAATCTCAGAGCAGAGTCATTACAGATCCTACAGGAGAACCACGGGAACATACTTAACATAACGGCAAAGGTAAGCTCTGATACAAATACCAACATCAGCGTGCAATATATACTAAAAGACAACGAAACAATAGTTCTAAGGGGAGAAATTTCCTTTGAAAAAACTAGTGAAATATCGCTACAAATAAGCGCACCTAAAGGTGCGCAGAATATTACATTCGTATTGGATCCTGAGAACAGGATCATTGAAAATAATGAATCAGACAACATTTTATCACAGAATTTTTTTGTTAAATACTATAAGTTTTCAGCATATATACCCGAGGAATGCCAACTGACACCGGGCAACAAAACAAACGTAACAATAAAAATCCTCAATGAGGGAAACTGGAAAGATGAATACACGATCACAATAAAAAACATGAGTAAACAAGTATATGTTATTCAAAACACTAAGGAGATATATGTCAATCCAGGAAATTCAGTAGCCATCAACATAACAGTAATCGCTTCAATCAACGCTAAAATAGGCCTTTGGAATCTCACAGTGGTTATAAATTCAATCTCAAATCAGACTTTATCAAAAACATTGAAGGTATTTGTACAGCCATATTCATCTTTTGATGTGGTAGCGGACAATGTGATTGGTGTTTATCCTGGAAAGAAGCATAAAATTCCCCTAACCATAATAAATAATGGAAATTTCAACGACACTTTTAAAGTAACTGTACACTCCACCAATCCGTGGCCAATATATGTGGAGAATGAAACAGTAAATGTATCATTATCCTCCGAAAAGAAGATATATGTATCAATAACTGTACCCAATGGAACAAAGGCATTTCAAAAAAACATAATGGAAATCACCGTGACCTCCTCTAACACACGAAAATCAAAGAATCTAACATTAATTGCAATTGTACAGGCATATCACAGGGCAATAGCAACTATAATTAAAAGTAATTATACAAATCTCTCCTTCTATGCCTTAATAAACATATTTAACTTGGGAAATATACCGGAATTATATACATTTATGGTTTCAGGATCACTTGCAGAGAAAACTGTACTAAATGAATACTCAGCATTCATACCGGTAAATCAGAACAGAACAATTAAGCTATGGACAATGATACCTGAAAACCTAACATCAGGCTCATATGAGATATACTTTGTGATTTCTTCTGGAAACATCACACTCTATTCCCTGAAGCTCACCATAACAGTACCTCCTGTATGGGGTTTCATAATAAACAAAAGTGTTGAAAACGGAAAAATAATACTGAAAATAACCAACACAGGAAATACTATGGATACATATACCATTTCGGTAAATTCCGAGAACAATATAACATGGATATTGATCCACAACAATATGAAACACATGAATTATACTTCCGTCGTTATACCATCAAATAAAACTGCCGAGATAATTATAGAACCTAAGAAAAAATTAATGCCCGGGGAATATCATATAAAAATTACCATTCTCACATCCTCAAAAATGACAAAGAATCTAACTTTGACCCTCCTGATAGGTAGGTCACAAGTTGGTGGTTTCTGGGATGCCATTGCACATAACCTAACATATATCGTGATAATAATCGTTGCCGTTGTTGCCATAATCATATACCTCTATATACGGGAATGATTCCCAAGTGAATATCAAATCCAAAAATCAAACATTCTAATCATTTTTATAGAATTGAATGATAAATTTTTTAAGTATCAGAACAATTCTAGCAATTGGGAGAAAAACTCCCAAAACCCCGAGGTGATAGAAATGAAGAAGGTGTGGAATAGAAAGGAAGAAGGTGAGTTCGGCATCGGCACCCTGATAATCTTTATAGCCATGATTATAGTGGCTGCCGTTGCCGCAACCGTACTGATACAGACAGCGTACCAGCTGCAGCAGCAGGCAGAGGAGACAGGAAACATAGCCATTCAGGATGTGGCAACAGGGTTTAAAATAATACACATTGGAGGACTCGTGAACCTAACACCTGCTACACCAAATGTGGACACCGTTGAAATTAAGGTTGGATTAATCGCAGGTAGTCCTGCCATTGATCTGGACAATGTGCTTATTGAAATAACCGACGGATCCACAGATGTTACTCTGACATTTAACCCCACGAGTGCAGATGCAACACATTTCACTGCTGTAAGTCTAAGAGACATGCCTCCACAAAACTGGAATAATCAGCATGTGATGACACAGGGAGATATTATAAAGATTTCAATTGATGCTAAAGCTGCAGGGCTAAGTCTTGGTCCTCAGAGTGAAGTTACTCTCCAGATAATACCCAAACATGGTGTTCCCACCTATGCAGCATTCATGGTACCTGCAACACTCACAACGAACTACGTGGATCTCTACTGATCCCTTTATTTCCTTTGTACAAGTGAACAGCGAACAGAGATCCATTAACCATACCAAGGGAGGTGTATGAAAATGGCAGGGCTATTTAAGAAAAAGAAAAAGGAAAAACCGGAGGAACAGCGAGAAGCAGAGAAACCCATTGCACCTGAAGAGGTTGAAGTCTCAGAAACTCTCATAGAAGAGGGAGATCTCCAAAGTATTCTCGGAGATATGATGAAAAACACAGGGCTTGACGAGATATCAGAAAGACTGGAAGAATTAACAAGGAAAATAGATGAGATTCAAGCCAGAATGGAAAGACATGACTCTCTGATATCATCACTGGAAAATGAAATATCAGAAATAAGAAGCGTAAATGAAGAGATGCAGGATAACATAAAAAGGCTCCTTGATGTATATGAGATAGTGTCACAAAAAATTAATCCGTTCATAGATATGAACGGAAAAAACGAGGCCCCATCTCCAGAAACAATCGTGCCGGCAAGCACGTTCATGGAAGAAATGTCCCCAATGGAAGAAAAACCACAGGGTAGACTTATAGAGGTGGATAAGAGCACCAGAGAGGAGTATACTGAGAAAAGAAACAAAGACAAAAGAAACAAAGACAATGAATTTAAAAAATCAGGGCCAATACTCCGCGAGATCAAAAAGGACTATTACACCATCGTCCTGCTGATGAGATGGATAGAATTCCTATTTGAACGTGTGAAGAGAGACAAGATAACATTGTTACTTGATTACTACGTAGACATTGGATGGATCAGCAAAGAGGTAAAATCAGAGATCATGGCATATGCCAGAGGAGAAGTACAAGACGTGACTAAGTATTTCCCAGAAGAAGAAATTGAAGCTGAAATAGAAACTCCTGCTGGTACAATCAAAACACCCGAACCAAAGATCTACAGAAGGGTCGATGACTGGAGACTGAGCGCCGAAGATCACTTAAAATCGCTGCTATTCATAATGAAAATCGCAGGAGTTGAAGTGAACAAAGATCGTCTGAATTCACTGGAACAGGAAATAGAGAAGTTCAAGAAATCCCTGTGGGAGTTCCACGGGGTGTAAAACATTTTACCATTTTTTGAATCAGAGATATTAAAACTTGAGTTCAAATGGTCATAAATGTAAGTCCAATTTACTGAGTATATTTCAACCCAATCATCGTATGTTAATGTATGATTCTCAAAAATAAGTTCAAATGGCTCTCTTTTGAACTTTTCATAACTTTCATTTGTCATCATTACAGGCGGTGCAATGGGATTTTCCAGATCACCATAACCATAAACACCATCTTCAAACATCTCCCTAGTTATGATAACATACCCTATGGGTGGATAGGTTCCATTTAATCCCATAAGCTCATCCAAACAATCCCTCCAGGAGGTACTGTTCCATATCTTATAATCATATTCAAAACTAGAGTTAAATCCATATGCGGCAATTAACGTACCAATTTTGTGGCTGGTAGCCACAGTATAATTCCTATTTCCATATTCATCAAGGTACACCACAGCACTCATCACCACATCTGACACTTCCTGGGCAGGTGGAGCCACTTTTCCCATGAGCGGGAATGCTGTAATACCTGTCATCACAACTATAAAAACAATTATACTTATAAAGAGAACCTTCATTCTTTTACCCAATGGGTAGATAATGCTGTATTCAACTGTTCCTTTGGGAGATTCTCCAGTCATCTGGTAAGTATGAGCAAGTCGTCCACACATGTCCGCACTGTGGATGTGAGTAATCACGTGTATTGGAGTATTAAAAAGAGTGATTATTCTCCTTTTAATTTCAACCTTAGAAAATACCTCACTTTCCATAACTACCAATATACCAATTGCCCCTACAATTGATAATGGCTCCATCATGTATTCCACATGTCTCCAGGGTATGAGACTTTTTGCAACTATCCCTGCAAAAGCAGAAACTGTTATGGCACCCAACCATCCTCCAACAATATAAAGAACATTCCTGTTAATGTATAATCTTGATAGACCTACACCCATAAAACCTAAGGTGGCAAGAAATGGTATGGAATATAATACGGATGTCGGTTGTATATTATATCCCTGCAGCTCAAATATTGCAAGTGCTATAAAGAACAATATACCAAGAGATAGCGAGAGAGCAAAAACAGAAGATACCTTCAAGCGACTTATTCTTTCAATAATTGCATCCTGGGGTGAAATCCTGTATCTTAGAGATAGCCTATAAAGAAAAGCCAGCAAAACAAAAAAAAGCCCTGGGGTTACATACCATGGTAGAAGCCCGTGATATGGCGAAGATAAGAAAGAATACATCCCTTTAACTCTAAGAACCCAGTACGCAAATGTTATCGCTGAAAAAATAGATATGAACAAAAAATAACTTTTTATTGTTTTATAACTTATTTTTCCCACAACGGAAAGAGATATGCTGATCCCCAACATAGAAATTATGAAGATGTATGTTGTTAGATGATGAGATAAAAGAAGTATCACGGAGAATGGTATAAGAGGATATAGCCACTTGGAATCATCTTTCCACCTTATAAAAAAGTAAATGGAAATCAAAAGAAATAGATGGGCTACAGTAAGGAAATAAGGCATAGAGGTCTGGTACATATGTATAGGATTTATAGCAAGCAGAAGTGCCGCTAAAAGAGATATGCTTCTTCTCTTCGTTAGATAGTAGGAAATAAAAAAAAGAGGTACCACCGTTAGACCTCCAAATACAGGAGGTACACGAAGCACAAGAGTTCGTGGATCAGCACCAGTAACCAAATATATGCCCAGAATTATAAGATAAAACACAGGAAAATCTCCGTATCCTGAAGATCCCCATACAGCAGGATATTCGTAAAGGGGATTCTTTTTATCAAGAAATTCTATGGTTATAGAGTAGTATATTCCAAAATCATTTCCCCACCCAGAGTATATCCATGCGGGTATAGAGCGGAGCACTACCGATAGTATGGTGATCCAAGCCAGGTGAAACCTCCAGTCACCAAATAATGCTTTTACTCGTTCCCTCATTCATACTGCCATTAAGGTTGGTGTTATTTTAATGTTTTGTTTGGAAAAGGTTATAATTATATCAAAACATACCCGTCAATATGAGAATAGTATCCAAAAGGAGGTTGGCAACCACTTCATTGGGAATCATCCTCGCTGTGGCAATTATATTTTCAATGTTCACACTGGGCAACAATGCAGCAAAATCCCAGCTATACACTGCCGTAGAAAGATCACCTTATCATATTATGGTAAGTGCCACTATGAATCTTAGTAAATTAGACAATGTACTCAGTGACCTATCGGAGATACCTCATGTGTCAAAAGTGTCTGCCGTATTATTCACTACCTGTAATTTAAATATATCCAATGAAAATATAACTACCTTCTTTTACTACCTATCTGACGCTCCAAGTAAAATAGGGAGTATTACAGGTAGATTACCTAAAGATGATTGGGAGATTGCCATCTCAAAAGATTTTTCTGAAAATTTTGGAATTTACATAGGGAATATTATTAACATTACATACTGGAAAGGTAACACTACTGTAAAATCCCAAGTGAAGGTTGTTGGAATAATAAATAAATACACTGACAAAAACTACTCACGCTTTGAAATATTAGCTACACCTCACACTCTCCTCCTAATGGGCGCGGATAACATATACATACTTATAAAAGTAGACACAGATTACTTAGTAAAATCTGGAGATGCAAATGAAGTGAACAAAAAATTGTGGAACGTCCAAAGCGATGTTGAGAATGTTCTAAACAAATATACTAGGGATTACAACATAAACATAAAATTTGATTTTTATCCAAACGTACTGATTACAATATCATATCTTATATTTTCCTTACCCATAATTACGATGGGTGCGTATTTGTCAAAGGTGGGGATTGAGATAGTTCTTACAGAAAGGAGAAGAGAATTCGGAATTCTAAGAATAAGAGGCGCTACCGATTGGTTAAGATTCAAACTCATATTGTATGAAGGTATAATATACTCCATAATCGGAGGTGTAATTGGGTATATATTGGGTGAAGCTATAGCGTATACTGGAAATATGTTCATATTCAAACTCCCATATTTTAGTATGGATCTCTCACCAATTATTATGCTTATGGGAATTATCATAGCCCTCTTTCTTTTCTTCATCTCTCTCTATAAACCATGGACAAAGATAAAAAACACACCGATGGTGGACCTAATCAGCCACTATTCTCACAAATTCAAGAAAGTTGAATATTCCCCTGGAAAAGATGTGGTTATAACATTGCTCTTGTGGAGCTACATCATCTCTGGAATCTATGTGATTAAAAACACATCCTTTGAGGGCGGATTCAACATAATGATAATAATTGCACTCATAATAATGTCAACGTTAACGTTTATGTTTCCAATAATATTTGTTGTGCTTCCACTTTCCATGTCAAGACTTCTTACACTAGGAACACAAAGAGTATATCAAAAAGTAACAGATCTTCTCTCAAAAATAGGTGGTGTGGCAGGAGAACTTGTTAAAATGGGTGTTAAAAGAAATCCAAAGAATATGGCATATATTGCATTCATACTCTCATTTATACTTACGTTCTCAACATTCATATCGGCCACATATGACAATTTAAGCATGATGAACGAGTTGAACAGAATAAAAGTGACTGGCGGCGACTTTAAAATAGATAATCCATCTTCAACGGCAATAACCAAATTAAAACAATCAACTAATGTAACAAAGATGTGTATATTATATGCTCAGGAAGGATCTCTATACGGAACAAGTGTGAGCTTATGGTACACAAACTTTAATAATTACACAAAAACAGTCTATCTACTAAACTACTTCATAAAAGATGGAAAAATAAAACCAGGATATGTTGTTATTGACAATGAACTTGCAAAGAAATACGACCTGAAAGTTGGCGATGAAATAAACGTATATGCAGTAACCTACAGGGAAGGAGAAGAGAATAGAACTTTACACAAATACAAAATTTCAGCTATTATGTATTCAATACCAGGAACGGATAATT
>Ga0256833_1003837_pt1 | contig 10190 bp, 7 predicted proteins | sample 356284metaG_FD_190535 | JGI IMG/M metagenome (GOLD analysis project Ga0256833, IMG submission 190535) | Hydrothermal vent microbial communities from Mid Atlantic Ridge, Atlantic Ocean - 356-284 | ecosystem: Environmental > Aquatic > Marine > Hydrothermal vents | place: Atlantic Ocean: Mid...
TTTAAATCCAGTAAACTTTCAAATGCTGATTTTAAAAATAAAAAAGAATTGATGGTTAATTTCTTTGTTTTAGATACTAACAAAAAGGCACTTCACAGACCTGCTAGAAATCAAAATTTAGGTGCTGTATTTGGAACCTTAACAATAAAATATTTAGGAAACGGAAAAGTAGATCTTGTAAAAAATAAAAATGGTTTAATTGATATATTTGATTTTAGAAATCAAAGGTTTGAAAAAATCGCAGATTATTTATATCCCGGCGAAGGAGTTAGTTTTAAAATTTTTGGATATGGTGGACCGGGAGAAATTTGGAAAAAATGATATTTTATAAAGTTATTTAAATTCCATAAAATGAAAAAAATAACAATCGGCATTTTAGTAATATTCTTTTTTAGCTGTACAAATACCGGAATAGTATGGTTTCCTCCTGAAAATATACGAGAAACCTTATATTCGGAACCGGCTATGCATACTTGGAACATTGATATATACAGAACCCAAAAAACCAATTTAGACAGTTTAAAATATTATCCGACAAATTTTGATAGCGCTGATTGGCCCGACAAAAAATTAATACCGTGGACTAATTATAATAATTTGGAAGAGTTACAGAAAATTTATAAACAATATGATATCCAAGAAAGTATAGATGATTTTATTAAATGGCAAAAATTAGATACAATTATCTCCGGTTCAAATAAAATATATATTTCGGCTTTATGTAGATATAGCAGAAACGCCGAAGGAAAAAAAGAAAAATTGGAAATTCAAGATATGGGTATATATCTACCCGACAAAAGCAAACTTTATGTTATAAGATGGTTCAGATAGGGTTTAAAAAAAAAATTAAATATGAAGTTCACAATATATAAAAATTATCATTTTACTTGCTACTACAACCCCTTCCTTCCCCAATGGCTCTCCACCACTGACCCGCTGGCGGAAAAATATCCCAATTTTTCGCCTTATACCTATACGGCGGATAATCCGGTGATGTTGGTGGATCCTAAGGGGATGTTTTTTAAAAGAAAAAATCAAAGAAAGGCATCTAGTTCTTTAAGGCGTATAGAAAGATAGTTAAATCGTATTTATAAATAAATGAACCGTTCAAAAAATAATAAACAAAAAGTATTCGCCTAAAAATTATTAAGTTGGTAATTAATTCAGGGTATTAAAATGAGAAAAAACAGGAAAAAGAAATTAAACCAATCCAACCCAAAATACAATAAGAAAATTAAAAAAAACATTTGAGATAAGATTTAGTAAATTATCAGAACCTACAAACCTTTAAAATCTTTTATTAAAGACTTTTTTATCCCGTTTTTTTTGTATTTTTGATATTTTCTGATCCAATAAATCAATTGATGGGCGAACAAAAAGACTATACCAAACAAGAATTGATACAAATCAATAAGGCATTTGACAATTTGCTTTCATCTACTTATCAAAAACTCAACAAAAACGATGAAACGCTTATTCGTCAGGCTTTTGAACTGGCAAAAGATGCCCATGAAGGACAAAGAAGAAAATCTGGCGAACCTTATATTTTTCACCCCATTGCAGTTGCTAAAATTGTTGCCAATGATATCGGTTTGGGATCGGTTGCAATTGCTTCCGCCCTATTGCACGATGTTGTGGAAGATACGGAAATTACACATGACGAAATCTATGATAAATTCGGTGAAAAGATTAGTAGAATTGTAAGGGGATTAACCAAAATAAAAAAACTGCAAGGCGAAAATATTTCCATACAAGCCGAAAATTTTCGTAAAATGATTCTTACGCTCAATGACGATGTTCGGGTTATCTTGGTTAAACTCGCCGACCGTTTGCATAATATGCAAACCATGGACGCTATGCCAAGGTATAAACAAGAACGTATTGCCGCCGAAACTCTATATATATATGCCCCACTCGCTCATAAATTGGGACTTTACAATATAAAAAATCAACTGGAAGATCTGGGGCTCAAATATACCGAACCGGAAGTTTATAAGGAAATTGAAAGTAAAATCGAAGAGTCTCGCGCCGAAGCAGATGCTTATTTAAAAAAATTTACAAATATTATTAAGGATTCTTTAAAAAAAGAAGGTTTGCAATTTGAAATTATCGGACGTTTCAAATCCATTTTTTCCATTTATAGAAAAATTAAAGAAAAAAAAGTAAGTTTTGAAGAAGTTTACGACAAATTTGCCATTAGAATCATCTACAAATCCGATAAAGCAAACGAAAAATTTTTGGCTTGGAAAATTTATTCAGTAGTAACCGACCATTTCAAACCCAATCCTTCTCGTTTAAGAGACTGGATTTCTCAACCCAAGTCCACCGGTTATGAAGCCCTGCACACGACCGTAATGGGACCTGAAAAAAAATGGGTGGAAGTGCAAATACGTTCGGAAAGAATGAATGAAATTGCCGAAAAAGGTTATGCGGCTCATTATAAATACAAAAACAAATCCGATAAAGAAATCGGTATTGAAGGTTGGTTAAACAAACTTAAAGATCTTTTGGAAAGTCAAGATCAAAGTGCCGAAGAATTTATTGAAGATTTCAAACTCAATCTTTTTACCAAAGAAATTTTTGTATTAACACCCAATGGCGATGTTATTTCATTACCCAAAGGTGCAACTCCACTGGATTTTGCTTTTGCCATTCATACCGAAGTCGGAAAGCACTGTCGCGGGGCTATTGTCAACGGAAAATTGGTTCAACTCAATTATACGCTAAAAAGCGGAGATGTGGTTAAAATTATCACTTCGCCTAATCAATTTCCAAAACTCAACTGGTTGGATTTTGTAAAAACAGGTCGTGCCAAATCCAAAATCAAAGCTTATTTAAAACAGGAACAAAACGATATTATTGAAGAAGGTAAAGAAATTTTGCATCGAAAACTCAAACAACTCAAACTTAAATATAATGAGGATACCATCAATAAATTGGTAAATTATCTGAATCTGAAAACCAGTAAAGATTTATTTTATAACATAGGAGCCGGTATTATCGACAACAAAATGCTTAAAAACTTTGCCAATGCCCAGTCCAATGTTTTATACAACTTTTTTAGAAAAAAACTCAGAAGAAAACCTTCGGATTTTCAACCCAAAGATGAAACGGTCAGTATCAATTACGACACCATTGTTTTCGGTCCGGATGAACAACAATTGGATTATTCGCTTGCCAATTGTTGTAATCCCATTCCCGGAGATGAAATTTTCGGTTTTACCACAATCAACGAAGGAATCAAAGTGCATAAAAAGGATTGTCCCAATGCCTTGAACTTACATGCCAATTACGGATATAGAATTATAAGTGCCCGATGGATAGATTCCACTAAACATGATTTTATCGTTCATCTAAAAATTTCCGGATTGGACAGAAAAGGTATGGCCAAAGATATTACCAAACTTATTACCGATGATGAAAATTTGGAGATGAAAAATATCAATTTAAAATCACAAGCACATGTATTTTCGGGTGAAATTTCGCTTTATGTAAAGAATACCGAGATATTGAAAAAAGTTATCAAAGATTTAAAAGCTATTGAAGGGGTAAAAAGCGTTGAAAGGATTAAATAATGGTCAATAGTGTTTGATGACCGATGACAAATGACGAATGAGCGACGACAGAAGCAAAAGCCTTACTTGAAGGTTTTGTAATATTTCAAGGTTTGCAAGGGGCGTCGCAAGCTGTAAAGCTATTATACTAAATGCAGCTGCGATTTTGCCTTGCGTGAGGGGGTGAAGTGATAGCTCCCGCACCACAAAACACTACAAAAACACAAGCAAAAGAGCGACTTGAGAAGCTCCTTTTACTTGTTTTGTTTTTGTGTGTTTTTGCGGGCGAGACTATAAACGAAACACCCGACCCGTGGACTTGTGTGGCTGATTATTAGGAAGGGACACGCCATGAATTTTTGAGCAATATCTGTGATTTTTTTTCGTTTAATATATAATTATGATAAAAAAAACTTTAAAACTTTATCTTTTATTAAGTTTTTTCGGGTTGCATGCGCAAATCGGTGGGAATAGTGTTTACAAATTTCTTAATTTGCCCGGATCCGCCAAACAGACTGCTTTGGGAGGTAAAGTTTTTACAAGCTTAAACGGGGATATTTTTCAACCGGTGCAGAATCCTGCCGTGTTAGATTCCACTATGAACAATAAATTAGGTGCCAATTATAGCAGTTATTTAAGCTCTTTGAATTACGGAAATATGGCTTATGCCCGGAAAATAAAAAAAATAGGTATGGTTTATGCCGGAATTACTTATATCAATTACGGAACTTTTCAATATGCCAATGAATCCGGTGAACGTAACGGCACTTTCGGTGCTTCGGAATCAGCGCTTTTGTTGGGATATGCATATAATATTCCCAAAACAAATTTTAATGTTGGGATTAATACCAAGTTTATTTTTTCGTCATTGGAGACTTATACTTCTACCGGTATTGCTTTGGATTTCGGAGTTTTTTATCATAATGAAAAAGAAGGAATTGAGACAGGATTCAGCATCAGAAATTTCGGAACTCAGTTAAGCACTTATCAAGGAACCAAAGAAAATCTGCCTTTTGATATCAATTTCAGTTTTTCCAAAATGTTTTTGCATGCACCCTTCCGTTGGTATGTAACGTTTGAAAATTTGCAAAAACCGAAAATTGCTTTTGTTAATACCGCTCATAATACGGAAGATCCCAATGGAGATGTTGTGGAAGAAAATATTTCGTTTACGGATCATTTTTTTAGACATTTGATTCTTGGAGCAGAACTTTTTCCACGCAAACGTTTTAATCTGAGATTGGGTTACAATTTTAGACGTTTTGCCGAATTATCTTTGCAAAATCAAGAATTTATCTCGGGAATTAATTTCGGTTTCAGTTTAAAGCTTAGAAAATTTGAGATTGCTTATGGCTACGGAAAGTATAATTTAGCTTCCAATGCTCATTTTTTTACTGCCGTTATCAATCTGAATGAATTTTAAGTATCTTTGCAAAAAAGATAAAATCTTGAAAAAAAATCACATTATAGCTATTGACGGTTATTCATCCACCGGAAAAAGCACGCTTGCAAAAAAGTTAGCCAAAGCTTTGAATTTCATATATATAGATACGGGTGCAATGTATCGGGCTATTACTTATTATGCTTTGAAAAATCATTTGATTTCCGATAGACATTTTGATAAAGAAAAATTAATAAAATTACTTGACAGGATAAAAATCGAGTTTAAAACCAATCCTGACACCGGTCATGCGGATGTATTTTTGAATGGAGAAAATATTGAAAATGTAATTCGTCAAATGGAAGTTTCCAATTTTGTCAGTTATATTGCTGAAATTCCGGAAATTAGAAAAAAATTAGTAGCCGAACAAAGAAAAATTGCTCAAAACAAAAGTGTTGTTATGGATGGAAGAGATATAGGTTCGGTGGTTTTTCCCCATGCGGATTTAAAACTTTTTATGACTGCAAGCCCTGAAATAAGAGCCGAAAGACGTTTTACGGAACTTAAAAATAAAGGCTTAAAAGTAAATTTTAATGAGGTTTTGGAAAATATAAAATCCAGAGATAAAATTGATACCGAAAGAGAAGATTCTCCCTTAATAAAAACTGATGATGCCATTGAAATAGACAATGATCATTTGAACCAACAAGAAGTATTTGAAAAAGTAATGCAACTTATCAAAGAAAAACAAATCAATCCTGTATAAGTTTTTTGTGTTCTGCCTTGGCAGATCCGGTGTTTTCCAAACCTATTGTAATTTTTTCGGGAGTTTCGTCTATGTAAATATTCCAAGGATTATTTTTGATAAAATTAATTTTTGATAAAAAGTTTTTCATTTTTTTAAATTGTCCGGGCATTTTTAAATGATTTTTGTCCGGTAATAAAATAAAATTCTTATGGTTATACGTAATCAATAAAGCATAGATATCTTGATAATTGTTTACAGGATTTTTAATAATTCCCTTTTTTTGAGAGTCAATTATCGGAATCTTATTTATTCTTTTGTTTTTTAGAAGCAAAAACATTTGAAAATTATCGGGAAGTTTTTCGTTCTGCTCTCCATTGATAAAAATTTTAAGAGGAATCGGCGTTTTTTGTCCTTTTATAATTTTTATATAACCTGTAAGATGAACTTGTTTAAAATTTTTGAATGATTCATCGGTAAAATTTTGTATTTCAATCTGATACTTTTTTCTCAAATCCGATATAAGCGTGGTATCTTTTTCCGAAAGACGAATAAGTTTTTTCAACGCTCTTTTTCCTTTGGATTTTTCTTGAAAAACTATACGATCCCAAAGATTATTTTTTTCAAATTTGATTAAATTATTAATTTGGTTTATAATAAAAATACTATCTTCCGCTTGTGTAAACAAAGCTTTTTTTTGGTGTAAAACTACTTGAAAATATTTAATGTAATTATATTTCAGGCTTTGAAAAGATGAATCTATATCTTGTATAATTCCGGTTTTATTCAACAAAAAAACCGCATATTGATGTGTTTTATCATTTTGTGCCGGAAGTTTAGAAAAAGTCCAAATAAAAAAAAACAATAATAGATATTTGATAAAACCTTTTTGCATGTATCTGTTATTAAAATTCGAAAAATAATAAAAAACTATAACAAAAAAAATTAATATTTTAATTTATTTTAATAAAGCATTCCTTAAAATACTTGCCGGATGTAATGAATTTTTCTCAGCACCATCTCTAATTTGATGACGACAAGAAGTTCCCGAAGCAGAAATTTCGTTACGTGTTTTTCGTAAAGTCGGGAATAGGCGCAATTCTCCTATTTTCATACTTAAATCAAAATGTTCTTTTTCATACCCGAAACTTCCCGCCATACCACAACAACCGGCATCCAGTAAATTTACCTTATAATTCTTTGGAATAGCCAATACAAAAGCACTGATTTCGGGTTCACTTAATGCTTTTTGGTGACAATGAACGTGTAAATCAATTGTTTTTTCTTCTTTCGTAAAATCGGATGTAGATATATTTCCGGCTTGGAATTCCTTTTTAATAAACTCTTCAAACAAATAAACGTTTGCCGCTAAATTTTTTGCTGTTTGTTTTAAAGACGAATCTTTGATTAAGTTGGGGTATTCGTCTCTAAACATCAAAATTGCGGAAGGCTCTATTCCTATCAATGGTTTATCGGAATCTACTTTATCTTTGTATAATTTGACATTTTCATAAGCCAATTTTTGAGCTTGCTCTAAAAATCCTTTACTAATGTATGCACGTCCACTTTCGGGTGAAGGAATTACACGAACTTCATAGCCCAATTGGGTTAATACCTCGATACTATCTTTTCCGGGTTGTGTGTCCAGAAAGTTTGTGAACTCATCCACAAATAAGTATACACTTTTTATTATTCGGGATTTTGGCTTTAATTTTTCCGGATTTTTACGGATCCAATCCATCAATGTTTCTCTTTCCAAAAGCGGTATTTTTCGTTGAGGTGCGATTCCCATAACTTTTTTCAATAGTTTTGCCGTAGGTTTATAACCGGCAAAAAAATTATAAATCCAATAAATATTGCTGAAAAAACGATTAATCTTTCCGCTATATGCAAAAAGCCTGTTACGAAAACCAAAACCATTTGCTTTTTGATACCAATATAAAAACTCGGATTTCATTTTTGCCATATCCACCGTTGAGGGACATTCAGATTTACAAGCTTTGCAAGACAAACACAAGCTTAAAGTTTCATAGAGTTCTTCATAATCAAATTTGTTTGCCTTATCCGAATGCGTCAAAAATTCTCGTAATGCATTTGCTCGTGCACGGGTAGTATTTTTTTCCTCGCGCGTTGCTTGATAACTGGGGCACATTACACCGCCGGCTTCGGGAGGTTTTCTGCAATCTCCCGAACCATTACATTTTTCAGCAGCACGTAAGACCCCTCCTTCTTTAATGTAATCAAAAATTGTTGGAATCTCTGGTTCTTCTCTATCCGGTTCATAACGTAAATTCTTATCCATCGGAAAAGGATCTACAATTTTATGTGGATTAAAAATATTTTGGGGATCAAAAACCGTTTTGAGTTTTTTCATCAACTCATAATTTTTTTCTCCTACAATCACCGGAATAAATTCCGCTCTAACGATACCGCTTCCATGTTCACCACTTAAAGAACCTTTATAATTATGCACAAGATCAGCTACTTCTTCGACTAGCTCTCTGTAAATTCTTACATCGACGGATTTTTTGAGATTAAGGATAGGGCGTAAATGAATTTCTCCTGCTCCTGCATGAGCAAAATACACGGGTTGTTTGTTTTTCTTTCTCATAATTTCAGAAAAATCAGCGATATAAGAAGGTAAATCCTGTATTCTGACGGCAGTATCTTCAATGCCCGCTACTGCTTTATCATCACCAGGTAAATTTCCGAGAAGCCCCAAGCCCGCTTTACGTAATTCTTCTGCTTTTGCAGCTTCATTTCCGGGCAAAAGCGGGAAAGCATAACCCAAATTCCGAGATTGTAAATCCCGGATAAGTTTTTCTGCTTGCTTCTGTAATTCCATCTCATCATTTCCACGCAATTCCAGCATCAAAATTGCTTTGGGATTTCCTTGCAAAAAACTTCTATACGGTGCATATTTGGGACTTTCCTTGGTAATGTTCAAAATTATATCATCCATCAACTCGCATTGATAAAGATTGTGTTTCATAGCCGGAACAACCGCCCGCATACTTTCGTCAATAGTTGAGAAATGTGCCGCAACCATTAAGCGTTTTTCGGGTGGTAATTCGTCCAATTTTATTTTTATGGAAGTCATAAAAACCAAAGTCCCTTCGGAACCGGCTATGAGTTTTCCCAAATTAAATTTTTTATCGGAATTGCCAAAAATTTCATTATCAATCAACACATCCAAAGCATATCCGTTGTTACGTCTGTGAATTTCGGGGTAAGGCATATTTTCCAAAATTTCTTTCTGCACTCCCTTATCGATATAGGTATCACGTATATGGCGATATATTTTTCCTTCCCAATTGTTTAAACTTAATTTTTCATCAAAGGATTGATTATCAAGTTCTTCTATTTTAATAAAACTTCCATCTGCCAAAAAACCTTCGACGGCTAAAATTTTATCTCTCGTAACACCATATTTTATAGAGGTGGAGCCGCTTGAATTGTTCCCGGTCATACCACCGATCATACAACGGCTGGATGTAGAAGTATTGGGAGCAAACCACAATCCGTATTTTTGTAAAAACCGATTCAAATCGTCTCGGATAACACCCGGTTGAACTTTTACCCATTGTTCATCCGGGTTAAATTCCAAAATTTGGGTAAAATAACGTGACACATCTACGATAATTCCTTGTCCTACAACTTGCCCCGCCAAAGAAGTTCCTGCGGTCCTAGGAATTAATGCCGTATTGTTTTCCGAAGCATATCGTATCAATTTTTGAATATCGTCTATCGTTTTAGGATAAGCAACCGCTTGCGGAAGCATCCGGTAAACCGAAGCATCGGTGGCGTATATATGACGATGCAAATCATCATAAAACAAATCGCCTTCTAATTGTTTTTTTAAAGTTTGTAATTTATGATTGATACGCATTTTCTTTAATTTTTTAAGGAATTAATAAATCGGATTTTAGATTTTGCATAAAGTGATTATCTTCTATTTTCCAACCGTAAACTTTGGAAAGGATATAGAGATTTTTCAAATTTTCCAACAATTGTTTTTTGGCTTTCAAACGCAATTCGGAAATATTGATATGGGATTTTATTTGTTCAACCGCATCTTTATTGATACGGTTTAAATCGTCTTTGGAAAATTGATTGAGCGTGCTTTGTTGCAAATCGTAATAAGTTATGGAAGGAAAAATTTCCAAATTTTCTTCGGGGATATTTTTTATTTTGATGATTTTATTTATACTGTCAATTTCTACTTGTAGTTTGGACAAATCATAAGAAATCTGTGTCTTTGCATTGACCAATAAGATGACATTTTTGTCAAAATTAAGCAAGTCAAAAAAATATTTGTCGCTGTCATTATACGAATAAACTTCTTGGTAGTATGCTTCGGTTACTACCATTTTATTTAGGTTCTTTACTTGCTGTTGCAAAGTGTGACTTTGCAAGTGTATAGCCTTGTTTTTTTGCTTTTCTTGATAAAAAAGCAATAAGATTATCCCGAATATTATGCCTAATACGAAGTAACCTATTCGTTTCATTA
>Ga0256833_1003838_pt1 | contig 10189 bp, 12 predicted proteins | sample 356284metaG_FD_190535 | JGI IMG/M metagenome (GOLD analysis project Ga0256833, IMG submission 190535) | Hydrothermal vent microbial communities from Mid Atlantic Ridge, Atlantic Ocean - 356-284 | ecosystem: Environmental > Aquatic > Marine > Hydrothermal vents | place: Atlantic Ocean: Mid...
AATAGTAGCTTTTGCCACTCCATATAGACTCTCTCTTTTGGCAATTCATCTAGTTTGCCATTATCGATCATAGATCTGCATAGATCAAATGTCTCATCAGCCAATTTATAGCCAAATCTAGCAGTAAACTGCACGGCTCTATATACTCTCAGGGGATCTTCTGCAAATGTTTGATCATCTATGTGTCTAATGCTCTTTGATTTGATATCATTTAGAGCATCAAAGGGATCTATAAAATCGCCATTGTCTATATCATACCCCATAGCATTGATGGTAAAATCGCGTCTTTTGGCTGCAACTTTGTATTGCAAACTCCCATCAATAGAGACATCAAATCCTTTGTGGCCTTGTGAGATTTTTGTTTCGGTGCGGGGGAAGGAGAAGTCAAATTCATCTTTGCCATAAACAAACTTCAAAACTCCAAAGCTTTTGCCGACTAAATTTACACTGCCATATTTTCCCAAAATTCTCTCAAGGCTCTCTAGACTGTCTAGATTGTATACCTCTATGTCATAATCTTTGATCTCATTGCCCAAAAAGTGATCACGCACTGAACCACCCACTATGATGGCTTTGGCATTTTGGCTCTTGAGATCATCTGATATAGTTTTGAGTATAGATGGTATTTTCATATCTTGTTATGGCTTCAACCCGTCAGGGCAATCTATCTGAACTATCTCATTTTTGGTGCTATTTAGGCGTTTGGCACTCATTTTGCCTTGCCAAATGCAGCCTGTATCTAGACACACCACCTCGTCATTTTCTATATATCCCAATGTTGACCAATGACCAAAGATTATCTTGGCAGGTAACTTTTTTCTAGTAGGGCATTCAAACCAAGGCATCAATCCGGCAGCCTTGCTCTTTTTGTCGGGTTTGCCCTTTTGATCATAATCCAACACGCCCTTGACATCACAATATCTCATACGAGTGAAGGCATTGATAGCATATCTGTTTTTCTTGGTCCCATTATATATAGTAGGGGCATCTTGCATCTTTTTGGCAAGCCATCTTGGTGCATCATTGGATGATAGTTTTGCTTGGAGTTTGGCACTAAATGACAAAGCCATCTCCAAGTCAAAAGCAGGGGGTATGCCTGCATGTGCCATAATATATCCAAGTTTTTCATCATAATGCACAAACGGCAGTGTGCGAACCCAATCTATCAGTTTATCTGCTTTTGGTGAGTTGAGTATCGGATCTATCGTGGGATTGGATTTTTTGAGTCCCCAATATGCTGCAAGCAGGGTAATGTCGTGATTGCCCAAAACTGCTACTACACTATCTTTGATGCTGTATAGATACTCCAAAGTCTCAAGAGAGCCTTGACCGCGATTTACCAAATCCCCCGCTAGCCATATCTGATCTTGTGACGGATCAAAATCTATTTTTTTAAGCAGTGCCATAAAGTCTTGATAGCATCCTTGAATGTCACCTATTGCCCAAATGTGTCTATACTCTTTTGATCTTTTATTCTCTATGCCAAAAAACTGCAAAAAGCTATTGACTATACTCAAATAGTCCCCCTAAATATTGATATTTTTATTGATAATTTTAGTGCAATTGTATCCAAAAATTAAAAATTGTAACTAAAAAGAAAAAACTCTAAATTAAGAGTATTAAATTAGGGGTCGGGTATTAAATTTTAATATGCTATAATATCAAACTTAAAAAATTAGGGGCTGTGTATGGCTAGAAAACCTAGAGTAGATTTGATAGGCTTTCATCATGTATCAAATCAGGGTGTTCACAAGGCAAATCTATTTGCTACCATGATAGAAAAAGAGGAGTTTCTAGAGATGGTATGCAAAGCCTGCGATATATACAATATCACTCTGCATGACTATAGTATCATGGACAACCACTATCACCTCTTGATAGAGACCAAGAGAGAAAATCTATCATATTTCATGAGGCAGATCAATGGCAACTATGCTATACACTATAATAAAAAAAATGAAAAAAGCGGTCCGGTGTGGAGGGGCAGATACAAATCTTGGTATTTGGTGCACGAGGAGTATCTAGAGTATACTATCAAATATATCGAATATGATCCGATCAAGGCAAATGTTACATTTTTTCCTGCTGATTATCCTTATACATTAAGCGGTGCAATATTTGGTCGGAGCGAAGTCCCAAAATGTGCAAAAGAGTCTCTGCTTATGCAAAAATATGACAAAGAGGATCTCAAGGAGTTTTTGGAGTCAGATCTAACCAAAGATGAGCTAGGAGTCTTGGAAGATGCAAAAAGAAAGAAGATCAAAATAGACAAACAGGGTATAAAGGTAGAGAGAGATACTCCATTGGAGGAGTATTTTAAAGATATAGCATCCAAACAAGACAGAAATGAGGCGATGAAAAGAGCCTATGAGGATGGATATACTCAAGGGCAAATCGCCAAACATATCAATGTCACTACGGCTCTTGTCTCCTATACTATAAAGAAGTTGTCAGAGTCTAAATCTTCTTAACGAGTAGGTTTTGCATTTGCCCTCACCGCAAACTTTTGCTTTGAGTTTAGAATTGCTACTGTAGACTTGACAATCATACCAGCTGCCTTGAGTCGGATAAAAGATTTTGCCTATCCATTTTGAGCCGATTTTCTTGCTACTTTTAAAGATCAACATACCTTTGATATGCTTATTGTGAGCTCTTCCCCTGCATTTGTGACAAATGATAGGGTAGTTGCCATATGTCCTATCGATGACGCCATATATTTTATCTCCTTGGCGATACACTTTGACTATGACGGCATCTAGGTTGTTTTCATAAAGATACCATTTGCCGATGATGCTGCCGGCATTTAAGCTTGTATAAAATAGTGATGATATCAGTATCAGTTTGTTTATATATCTTTTCATATCGATGATTATACCCAAAATCAGATATAGAGATTCGGGAAAGTAAACAGATATTGAGCAACATTATGTTATGATATAATAATAAATAATAAATATATTATTGCGGAGATGTAGTTTGTTTTTTAAAAAATTTCTTGATTATGGAGAGAAAGTAGCAGGATATGAGATAGGTGTCTTAAATGAAAGAGAGGTGCGTGCAGCTGCAGGCATTATGTTTTTGTTTGGAATAATGACTATCTTTTTGGCGATAGGCTTCAATCATATCATCTTGGCTCGCATCTATCTGAGTCTCTTTTGGGTGGATTTTTTGATAAGGCTGATAGAGCCAAAATACTCACCTATGCTTTTGCTGGCTAGGGTATTTGTCCAAAATCAAACTCCGGAATATACCGGTGCCGTCCAAAAAAGATTTGCTTGGCTTTTGGGTTGGATTATTTCATTTCCTATGATGGATTGGTTTGTGCTGCATTGGGAGATTACCTTTTATAAAGTTCTAATTTGTGTTTTGTGCTTGAGTTTGCTATTTTTGGAGGGTGCATTATCTATCTGTGTAGGTTGTAAACTTTATGAGTGGTTTACAAATAGACAAGCTCAGCATTGCCCGGGGGGATCTTGTGAAATAAGAAATAAGGAGCCGATTCAGCGTTTTAATCCATTGCAAAAGGTCATAGCTACTATAATGATAGTCGGTATTGTTGTCGGTGCTTATCTTTTTATGGCTCGCACGGAATCAAAAACATTTTTTGGGGAGTTTTTGCATAAATTGGTTGTTTCTAAGTCGCAACTAAAAGCTGAAGAGGATGCTGCCTTTGAAAAGCAAGCAGAGATGGAGATGAATGATGATTTTTAATATATTGCAATCAGGAGTTTGGATATGATAAAGTTTCCAAGAGTTTCAAATGAAAACAACTTAAAAGAGATGATCAATCGAGTTTTTGAAGCAGAGTTGGATGTAGATGGTGATTGGGGGTATCAACAAGAGAATGCAACAATTATTTACTCATCAACAATACCCAAAAAACAGCTACAGCACCATCTTGCATATATGAGGGTATATTTGGAGATGAATATTACTCAAGAGGTGAATTCTAGATATGCCGGGATAGACTTGATTGAGTTGGATCGCGAAAAATTAGGAGAGTTTGAGAAGGTTAAATATAAGGTGACTGCCATCTTGGAGAAGGATTATCATAAGTTTATCGATGAGTATAAAAATGGATATGAAAAGGATGATTTTGATCTGAATGAACATTTTGCACGACGCAAAGATGCTACTTTAAATAGAGAGATCGTCCATTGGTTTGATCTCTCTAGATGGAATGGAGATTGATCGCTATAGGTCATCTCCTGAAGCACCGGCATCCATAGCTTTATACATCGTATTTCTGACATGCATAGCACTTTTGAACATATCTTCAGGCAAAGTTTTGCCACCATGTATCATAAGCTCCATTGACATAGAGTATAGACGCAACTTTCCATCTTCGCCTTCGCGAATCATAATTCGACAAGGCATAAAAGATCCAAATGTCTCATCAAAATTTAAAAACTTTTTGGCTATAGATCGACTACAAAATGAGAGTATGCGAGTATATCTTGTTTTTTTGCCATCTTCATCCAATGAGCCATCAAACATTAGAGTATCGCCTACCATCTGCATATCTTCCTCTTCGGCAACCTCTTTCATCGTCTCTACGATATCATCCGGCTTTATGCCATCTTTTACCTCCACGACGCGAGTCATTGATGAGGCTGAGCTTCCTGTTTTGATGACTTCACCCATCATATCCATATATAAGCCCATTGCTTTTGGATCTAGTTTGGAAGCAGCGTTGATAGTCCCTCCAAATTTGACTCCGACAAATATCAAAGCTACAAGTGCCAATGCACCTATAATTGATAGTATATTTTTGATCATATTTTATCCTTTGGTTAAATTGGTTGTTTCTATCGATACTTCATCGCCGGCATTGACTATACCAGGCTTTAGCACTTTGGCAAATATGCCACGCTCACCTTTTAGCAGTTTTGGTAATTTGCTATCAATGCGTGTTAGGGATTTGCATATAGTTCCATACTGAGCCAACTCCAAAGTCGCCTCGCCTATATGTATTTTAGTGCCTAGCGGCAATGAGTATGGATCAAAATCAACAAGAATATTCTCTTCGAGTGCCCCCTCTTGCAGATAGATATCTTTATCTGCTGCCTTTTTGTATGCCAAAGTAGAAGCAATCATTACAGCTCTATCTAAATCCTTCAAATAGTGCTTATCTCCGACTACGCCCCCCTCTTTGATGACAATACTTTCACAAGCAGTTCCAGAACAATACACTTGCAAGCATTTGTGCTTGCTTGGTGTAGATATAGAAACTGAATCAAGTGCAATATGGCTCATAGCTTTACTTTATCTTCTTTGATGAGCTTTTTGTGTTGCCTTTAAGGTCGGTGTATGTTACTTCTAATTTGTCACCCTTTTTTGCACCTACAAACGAAAATCTAAACAGTGGGTTTTTGGAAAGGAATTGACTTGATGAAAGATCAAATACCACTTTGTCATTTGCTTTGGCAGTTACATGAGTGATGAAGTTTGCCTCAGTTCCTTTCTTTTTTGCTTGATCGTATGTAAGCATAGGGTGTTTGATCAATACCTTTACTTTGACGATATCGCCTTTTTGTTTTGCTTTTATTTTCATGGTTAATCCTTTATAAATTTTTTTAAATTGAAGGAGGCTTTATTTAGCCTTCACAGCCACCAAGTGCCACTTTAAATGAGCTTTTTGCGGAATAAAATTTACCGTCAGTTCCCTCTAAAATCACATAGACTGAACCTGTTTTTTTCATTTTGATTTTTATGAGATAATCTACAGGTTGTCCCTCCATTACATCAAAAATAGCTACAAGAGACTCTGGGTTGACATCCTGAAATACCGCTACGGTTTTAGCAGGAATTTTACTCTTGATTTTAATCGGGATCTGCCCACCGTTATTGGCTACTTCTGGAGTTTTGAGCTTGACTCCTTTTTCGGTAGGCTTGATGTCTCCATAAACCTTTTTTATAGCATCGTCAAGTTTCTTGGAAGTCCAAGCATCAGGCTTCTCTTTGCGAAAATCTTTACTAAAAGATATCATCGGAAGTGACATCAACGCTGTTGCACCAATTCTAATAAATTCTCTTCTTTTCATATATCATCCTTTAAATATATTTGATGACACCAAATAGGTGCCTACAAACAACCCAACTGTGGTTATTTGCTATGATTGACCATGTAATCCACGGCAGCCTTGACTTCGTCATCCTTGAGATTCATATTCCCACCTCTTGGAGGCATAGCACCTTTTCCGTTTAGAGCATTTTTATAAACAGCTGCCATACCTTTTGAGGTGACTTGACCCCAAGCATCCTTGTCTCCAAATACAGGAGCTCCGGCAGCACCAGATGCATGACATATGGCACATGTCTTTTCATAGATAGGTTTACCCGGATCAGATTTTTTGGCACTCTCGTCAACTTTTGGCAAATCGCGTTTGGTTGACATTGGAGGCATAAAGTCATTGATCTCAGTCTTTATACGCACTATGTGTTTGCCAGGTTTGCAACCCTTCATGCATCTTTTGCCGTTGCCGTAAATGCTAGGATCATTTAGGAGCTTGCGGACATTTTCTAATCCATTTTTGCCCCTAATTTTTGGGATAAACCCATCTTTGTTTGGCATTACTATTTTCATAAATTTTTCACGATTCAACTCATAATCATCATCGAGCTCTTCACCATCAATTTTGATTTCATTGATTGACAATATATATGCCGCGAGTGCATACACTTGATCATTGGTTAGGCTCATAGGTGCATTGTGCGGCATTCCAGTTTTGATATACCACCATAGTGTCGATGCATATGGCCAGTATGTGCCAAAGACACGGATTGGACCATCTTTATCGGGTGTAGTTCGTTGATTTTTTAGAGTTTTTACTCCTGCATATGCATTTCCGTTTGCCAAAGCTGGATATCCATCGCCTCCTGCACCGAAATCTTTGTGACAAGTGACACACTTCTCTTCATACAGCTCATCACCCTCTTCAACAGTGCCGCTACCTTCAGGGAGCCCTGTTCCGTCTGGCATCACATCAATATCCCACTTTTTGATCTCTTCAGGCAAGGCCTTGCGTCCAAATTTAAAAACTGCCTTTTGGGTATTTACCCTATATGGACCAGTTGCACCATTTTTGATCGGATATGTTACCCCTCCATCAATTACTTTTTTGCCGTTTGCATAGGTTCTACTTGCTGTGCTATCACCTGCATGTGCCAAGATAGCAAAAGCAGCCGTTGAGCCAATTGCAATTTTTCTGATATTAAGATCTAATCTGAACATTGTTCACCTCTCCTTTCTCTGTCACTTCCCAAGTCATTATGGCATTGCGGTGATATACCGATTCTACTCCTACAGCTGCAACCTCTTCATCGATTGTTGGTTGCACATGACCTGCATTATCACGAGCACGACTTTGAAGAAGTAGTGGTTTGCCCTCATATTTATAAAAATAGCTAAAACGGGTCCAAGCTTTTGGAAGCACCAAACCTTTCAAGCTAGCTTCAACCCAATTTTTACCACCGTCAAATGAGATATCAACACCCTCTATGGTGCCTTGACCGCTCCAAGCAAGACCCTCTATCTCTACCATATCACCCTTTTTAAGATCTGTCCATGGTTTTTCTGGACATGGGGAGGTGATCACAGAGTTTACCTCTAGTGGATAGAAGTGTTGGATTGCTTTGCCGCTTGGAAGGAGTGCCGTATATTTTGCTGTCTCCTCTTTGGCAAACCATGGTTCAGCACCAAATTCAAGTCTTGCTAACCATTTGACGCTTAGATTGCCTTCCCATCCAGGCACCAAGAGACGAATAGGGTATCCCTGTTCAGGGCGAAGTGCTTCACCATTTTGACCCCAAACTATCATTGCATCATCCAAAACCTTATCTATAGGTATGGTTCTACCCATATGAGAGCTATCACCACCCTCGGCAAGCATCCATTTGGCTTCAGGCTTTAGACCTAAGTCTGCTAAAATATCCTTGATATAGACACCGGTCCACTCAGCACAACTCATCATTCCTTTTGAAAATTGAAGCGAATTAAATTGAGGTCCACGCCACTCGGGTCCATCATTGGCAGGACACTCTATAAAGTGAATGCGAGATACGCTAGGGTATCGTTTGAGTTGTTCCATTGTAAGCACAATTGGCTTTTCGACCAATCCATGAATCATAAGTCTATGTCTATTTGGATCTATCTGAGCTACACCCCCATGTGTTCGACTAAAAAATAGACCATTTGGGGTGATTATACCATTGAGCTCATGGATAGGCGTCATTGCGATAGAAGCTTGCCAGTTGCCTGATTGAAGCAATTTCGCAACCCTTCTTGTGACATTATGCTCATATGGAGATGGCATTCCATATAGTTTTTTATTGACACCATCCCCCAATGATGTTGCCCAAGGTTGCTCTTCCATAATAGCCTTATCCGGCGTTTTATTGTTTGCCGATAGAGCTGAAGGTGCTACTACACTGGCTGCTACAGCAGACATAGATATAGAGCGTCTAAAGAAATCTCGCCGACTTATTGCCTGCTTAGCAGAGTGACCCTCTGAAATCTTCTTCTGCATATATTCTCCTTTTGTTGAAATAATGCAATCTTCAAACTGCATAATGTATTATACAACAATATAATAAAGTATAATAAAATACAGTAATGTTTTTTTATGTTTAATATTCAATTGTAACTATCTGTAACAAATAATATTTTTTATTATTCGTCATCCTTTTCAAACTCAGCCTCTTGTTTTTGAAACTCCAAAGCTTCTATCTCTTTGTCGCTCATAAATGCTCTTGAAAATTTTTTAGCAAGGAATGTTTTGTTTTCTACTTTGTAAAAATATAGATAAAAAGCAAAAAGCATCACTATAATAGTAATAATCGCGATAATTTTTTGTGAGAGCGAAAAGGTTTGAACAGGATCTTTGGTTTTTAATTCACAAGATCCACCTGGGCACAGCGTAGGAGGCTCTTTTGAGAATATATTATAAAGTTTGCACCCAACGCATATCGAAAAGGCAGACTCCAAAAATAGAAGAACAAGACATACGACACACAAAGGTATTTTCCAGATATTTGGCTGAAAATCTATAACAATATAGTAAAACATCGGCACAGACAACACAAACCCAACCAACCAAGCAAAGCGTTTTTGGACGGCACCTACATATTCTGGCTGTTGATGACGGATAAATATTCTCCCTATCAAAAGAGATGGAGAGTATGATGGATTTAAAATGCGTATAAAAAAATCAAATACAAAAAAACTTAAAAAAACTTTTGTAAAAATCAAATGACCCAAAGCTACACTATTGAATAATCCTATCAAACCAAGTGCAAACAGGATACCGGCAGCCGCTCTAGCCTCTCTTTCATTTAAAACTCGGACACTGTAGCCTGCTACTTCTAATCCATAATTAGATAAAAATTTCTTCAATTTATTTCCTTGATGAATATGTTATTATGTAACAATATAACTAATTCTTATTTAAAGTTTGGTGATTGAGAAGTTCTTTTTGTAGAAATAGGCTCTTTTTGTGTCTGTTAACCACACATTAACTATCTATTGATTAAACATTAATGCTCATGCCATATACTAACACTATCAGAAAGTCAGGATGACTTTTTGCTCCTTGTTTACTTGTTTATACACAAAAGAGAAAATTCCTCCTCCTTGTTTTTGTTTACGCTTTTTCTCTTTTGTGCTTTTTATGCTCTCTTTTTGACAATATCTTGCAGTATATCGTGAGCATGATTGATTGCCATTGCGATGGATCCGCCGCTTTTGTATACAATATCGCCTGCTAGATAAAGCCCCTTGACGCTACTTTCATAATTTTCATCAAATATCGGCTGACCTTTATCATCAAGCTCTATATTGCAACTTCTAAGAAAATCCACCGGAGTGGTGCCTCCAAGTGCATATATGACTCTATCGTATACTACACTATATCCGTTTGTGTAGTTGACCTTGACTTTGCCGTCGCTATTTTCGATAGATTCTATATCTGTATTGTATCGCACCCTGAGTCTCTCCTCTTGATCATACTGCTCTATCATATTTCTATTGATATCATTTGCTCTACTGAATGAGTCTCTACGATAGGAGAGTGTGACATTGTTATCTGTGCTTAGATGACAAGCATACTCCAAGGCAGTATCTCCACCGCCGACGACTAGTATCTTCTCGTGACCTCTGCAATCATGCGGGTTGAAATTTACCACTTTTCTT
>Ga0256833_1003840_pt1 | contig 10187 bp, 11 predicted proteins | sample 356284metaG_FD_190535 | JGI IMG/M metagenome (GOLD analysis project Ga0256833, IMG submission 190535) | Hydrothermal vent microbial communities from Mid Atlantic Ridge, Atlantic Ocean - 356-284 | ecosystem: Environmental > Aquatic > Marine > Hydrothermal vents | place: Atlantic Ocean: Mid...
CGATAGGGGCCTGGGTGTAAAACCGAGGGACTAGGAATCCAGGAGCCGGAGACCGGATCGAGTACACTAGGGAAAAGAGAAGACCGGGAGGAACCATAGATGGGAACGACTATCCCGTGCACACCCTTCCATTCGTTGTTTACTTGAGGTTTACTGTTTATTAGAGAATGCATGCCGCCTACTTGTGAGAGCGTGGGAGGGGTGGAAATTAGGGTTCTTTCCCCCACAGCAATCCTAGGCTACGGCTTCCCCCTCGAGAGCCTTCGACGCGGTCTAGCCATGGAGCCTGATGTTATAGGTGTTGATGCTGGATCAACCGATCCGGGGCCCTACTATTTGGGTGAGGGGATTCCCTTTGTTTCAGAGCATAACGTGGAGAGGGATCTCTACTTCCTCTTAAAGGCTGTCGGAGAGAAGGGGATCCCCCTGATAATAGGGACTGCTGGCGGCTCGGGGGCCGAGCCCCATGTAAGGTGGCTGCTAGGCGTCATAGAGAGGGTGTTGAAAAGGCTTGGCGCTAGACTGCGCGTGGGCGTTATATGGAGTGATGTCAGCAAGGAGTGGCTCCTATCCAAACTTGAGGAGGGCGCCTACATAGAGGATCTCAGCGGCTATCTAGGCCCGCTATCACCCTCTATGGTTAAGTCTAGTACCCGAATAGTGGCCCAGCTAGGGTTAGAGCCGTTCATGAAGGCTCTGAAGGAGGGCTTCGACGTTATAGTGGGTGGAAGATCAGTTGACGTTGCGCCATTCGCCTCGTTACCGGTAATGAAGGGGTTTGATAAGGGGTTAGCTATACATATGGCCAAGATACTGGAATGCGGGGCCATAGCCGCCGAGCCGGGAAGCGGGTCCGATGGGATGATCGGAATACTTAGGAAGAACGAGTTTGAAGTGATAGCGTTAAACCCATCCAGGAGAGCGACTCCGCTATCAGTAGCCGAGCACTCCCTCTATGAGAGAACGGATCCCTATAGGGAGTACGTGCCCGGGGGTTACGTAGACCTTTCAAATGTAACCTACGAGGAGAGCCCTGAAGGCGTTGTGGTGAAGGGTGCCCGCTGGATCGAATCCGACAGGTATCTGGTGAAGGTAGAGGGCGTTAAACTCGTTGGGCATAGGGTGGTAGTTATAATGGGCGCGCGGGATCCGGACTTCATAGGCAGGCTGGACTACCTCCTAGACAGTATTATGGGTGAGGTGAAGACCTACTACGGAAACGATGGCTTCGAGGTTCACGTACACGTCTACGGTAGGAACGCCGTACTCGGCCCCGTCGAACCCGAGAAAACCCCCTGCCACGAGGTGTGCATACTCCTAGACGTAATCGCGGACACGCCCGAGAAGGCTAAGGCGCTAGCCTCCTACATCAGGGCTAGACTGCTACACATAGGGTGGCCGGGCAGGAAGACTACTGCAGGGAACGTTGCATTCCCACTCAGCCCCAGCGACCTCTACGTGGGGAGAGCCTATAGATGGAGCATATGGCACCTGGTAGAGCTTAGGGATCCTCTAGAGCTTGGTAAAATCACGGGGGGCGGGGGGTAAGGGAGTTGGGTACTAAGAGGAAACTAGGAGACATAGCGCTTATCCTGAGGAGCAAGAATGCAGGCCCCTTCATGTTAACCCTCGACATAGTGCTCCCCTCACCCGAATGCATGCACGAGGTCGCCGAGAAACTCTGTAGAGAGGAAATAGCGAGGCTCTATGCCGTAGAGCCGAGTGAGGTTGAGGTGATCGAGTACCCACCCGCCAACGCGGTAAAGGTTAATGTGAAGAGGAGGATTGCCGCGGGAGAGCCCGGGGATACAGATGTCTATGGAGCGCAGCAGCATTTACCACTTGCCTCCATAGAGTTGGAGGTTGAGAAGTGTTGACAGTGGAGGATCTAATCCTAGAGGCCTCCGAGAGGGTCTTAGAGGTTTTCGAGAAAACACCATTGCAGGCCTTGGATGAGGCTAGGAAGGCCCTTATAGACACGGTCTCAGTAGCAGCCGCAGCCCCGGCTTTCGAGGATGCCGTAAAAGCCTACGTGGAGGACCTATTCAACTCCAGCGGCGAAAGCTTAGTGCTGGGCCTCTGGAGGGGGGCTCCTCCCGTAGAGGCTGCAGCAGCGAACGCAGCCTTCGCACATGCGCTGGAGCTAGATGACTGGTTAGCACCCGCCTACGTCCACGCGGGTAGCGTTGTAGTGCCTGTAGCCCTCTCCCTAGCCGCCGGGTGGCGCCTGGAGGATGTGCTAAGGCTTGTAGTGGCCGGATATGAGGCGGCCTATCAGATAGGCTACATGCTCGGCCGTAGCCACTACAAGCTATGGCATGCAACGGCAACTGCCGGAGCCGCAGCCGCGGCGGCCACAGCGTTCATTGCCCTAGCGGGGGGCTCGGCTAGCCCGGAGGGCGTGGCTTCAGCTATAGAGCTTGCACTATCCTACGCAGGAGGGCTCTGGAGCGCCCCCAAGGGGGATCCCCTCTACAAGCCTCTCTCACCCATGATAGCTGTAGTCAAGGGTATCAGCGCGGCTAAGGCGGCCCGGGTAGTAGGCAAGAGGGCCCCCCTACCGGGAGTCTTCTGCGATGTCCTCAAGGCGGGGTGCATGCTGCCAGGGGAGGAGAAGCCGGGTATAATGAGGAACGGGTTAAAGTTTTACCCGGCATGCAGACACACTCACACGGCAATCGAGGCAGCCGAGGCGATCTCCGAGAAATTACGGGATCGCTCTAGGATAAGTCTCGTCGAGGTTAAGGTGTACGATGAAGCAGCTAGGGTGGCCTCCATAGAGGAGCCCCACACCCCTAACCAGCTAAGATTTAGTTTGAAGTGCCTAGTCGCCACAGCCTTAACCTATGGTAAAGTGGGTCTCCGGGAAATATATAGTGCGTACAGGGACCCCGAGGTTCTCAAGGTCTGTGCTAGGGTGAAGATCATTGTCGACCAAGAGTTTACCAAGGCGTACCCTGAGGAGCAGCCAGCTGAGGTCAGAGTGATAACTGAATCCGGCAAAGTACTGACTAAGAGGATCTCTATTCCAAGGGGTGATCCCGGGAGGGGATCCTCCGTGGAGGACGTACTGTCTAAAGCGAGGGACCTAGCCCGTGATAGCGGTGATTCCCTCATAGCAGAGTTAGCCTTAAGAATCCGAGATGCAGGCTTAGACGAGAGGTTGAACGATATACTGAAGATGAAATAGAATGCTCACCCTAGCCTCGATGATATACTAAGCGCCTCGTCGAGGAGGCCTCGCGATGAGAGCTCTCTAACCACGCTTTCAACCATGCCGTGACTAGTGTAGGCTCCATGACTCCTTAGACCACCGCTGAACGAGTAGGGTATGTGGAGGAGCTCGTGAATAATAACCTCTACCTTCTTCAAGGGAGGCAGATGAGTAAAGCGCTCACTTATGACCTCTATTAAGTACTCGGGCCTCTTGCCTACAGCAATCCAAGCGAGCGGGGTACCATATATCCTAGCATAGGCGCGGGTCTTCGCGCCAACACTTTTAACGCAATAAACGCGGTTGCAGTCAACGTGACTGAACATACTTAAAGTGGATAGTAGCTTCACGAGACTGCAAAGCTCCTCGTATCTGAGGTATTTCAGCTTAACCACAGGGATTCACCCGCACGGGCTGGCTGCATGAGCAGGATTCCAAACCCCTTAATAGGAGGCAGGAGCAAAACAAGTTATATTTATATTAGGAAAGAATAAAAAGATTTCTATTTAGGTTACCAGTACGGGTAGCTGCCCTTGGGTAGTTGCTCTCCCACCTGGCCGGCAACCTTTATGCCGGGCTTGATCGTGGGCTTGCCCGGCTCCCACTGCGCGGGAACAACCTCGTCTGGGTGCTCGCGTAGATACTGCAGAGCCTTGATTTGCCTTATTAGCTCATTAACGTTCCTACCCATGTTTAGGTTCACTACCTCGAACGCCTGTATGATGCCGTCTGGGTCTATTATGAAGCGTCCCCTATATGCGACGCCCTCGTCCTCCTTGTATACTCCATAGGCCCTAGCTACCTTGCCCGTCGGATCGCTTCCCATGAGGAACTTAACCCTGCCCTTCAGCAGAGGCTCCTGCATTACCCACCCTCTATGGTCGTAGACTGTATCGGTGCTTATGGATAGAACCTCTACTCCAAGCTCCTTAAGCTGGTCATACACATTGCTTACAGCCGCTATCTCAGTGGCGCACACGAATGTGAAGTCAGCTGGGTAGAAGCACAGTAACAACCACTTGCCCTTGAAGTCGCTTAGCTTCACCTTCTTTACATCGTCATTTACAGGGTCGTATGCGTCTATCTCGAAGTCGGGAGCAGGCTGACCGGGCTGGAGAGCCATACACTCACACCCCGCCACAGGTAGACCGCATCCAATGCGTATAAAAACTTGCTACGAACTAGTATATGTGTGTAGTTCACGTTAAAGCTAAAATAGGAGTGCTTAATATAAAATATATTATGCCGCCTACACTGCGAGAAGCGCTAAAATAAGTTAATAATACGTAAAATATTAAATCATATTATAGAAGTTTTATTGATTTAGTGAAGAGGAGCTAACAGGTTCTCATCGCCGGGAATGATTTTATTTGAGAGTCACTATCCTTAGGATAGGAGAAATTGGCGCCGCGGCCGGGATTTGAACCCGGGTCACGGGCTTTCGGCAGGCCCGCCTCCGCCCCCTAGGGCTATTGTAACTTGTTCAAGCGTAGACCTTAAAAAGATTTCTATAGTATTTCTAATATTAATATCATTTATTCTAATTTGACATATACCGTACTGGGATTTGTGTCGTTTCCTTATCTTTTTAACTTTTCTAAAATAAGAGTATATTTTTATATTATTTTTAGAATTTTTAATATGTTTACAAGAAAATTATATACTATTTTTATAATTTTTGGATCTGCATTCGAAAAAGTTATCCTACCAGCATTTTATGTCCTTTTTTGCCAAATCCACCTTCAGCTATTAAAAGTCCGGCAACAAAGCATTTATAACATTGATCTTGATCTTTTTCGATGATATCACAAATGTTGTAGTTATATTTCATGTTCCCAACCCTTTCTAAGATTACAAATTGTACTACTATATCAACCTCTGCGACTTGGCCTCCTTAGCATGGCAGAGATTAGGGATCTAGTGGAGAGGGAATGAAGGAGGGGCGGAGGCGGGCCTTTGACAGGCCCGCATACTAGCCGGGCTATACTACCGCGGCGCCCGTAAGAGGGGTCTCGCGGGGGGAGGTTAAAAGCGTGGTGGAGCCTGTTAAAGAGCTTGATGGTGTCTACATATTAGAGGGTCCCATGGGCTTGGAGCTGCTTCACGGCGAGGCCGTGCTTCTAGGGTTCCCGGTGGCCAGGGATGAAAGGCTCGTGGTACCCATTGGTAGGAGGTTGCCAGTCCACTTTAGGGGGGCCAAGGTGAAGGTCTTTGGAGGCCAGCTTAGGAGGGGTTCCCTAGAATCATATAAGAGAATGCAGGACGCGGCTAGGAGGCTCTCAGAGCTCAGTGGTAGGATCCTACTGATTGGCCCTCCAGACTCCGGGAAGAGCACACTAGCCGCTTGGTCGGTTAATGCATCGGGGGGTAACTTCAGTCTTCTCTCCGTCGATGTAGGGCAGAACGAGTACTACGCGCCTGGCTTCGAGACTCTAGTCCACGCTGGCAAACGCCCTCTAATACCCGGCTTAGCCATGGAGAGTCTTACAACATGCTTTGTGGGATCATTCACCCCCTCCAGGGCGTTGGATCGCTATATCGCCTGCGCTTCATCACTCTCTAGAATGAATGCGAACATCTTGGTAGATACGGATGGCTGGATTGCTGTGCCCTCCGGTATGGCATCGAAGGCTGCATTAGCCGAGGCGGTCAAGGCTGACTATATAGTTTCTATAGGGTTGAGTGAGAGCATGGCTAAGGGCCTCGCCAAAGCCGTGGGAGCCGAGCTGGTTAATGTATCCACGGAGTCCCTAGTGCCCGGATCCTCTAAAAGCTGGGAGGAGAGGAGGGCACATAGAGATAGGCTCATAGCAGCTAGGCTTGTTGGGAGCAATGTTATACCCATTAAAGCTGGTGAGACCCCCCTAATTAATAGCCCGGTATTCAACTGTGATCAAGTGAGGGTAAACCTACCGGGTATTATCTATGCTGAGAGGTGCGGGGATGAGGTAGTTCTAGTTGTAAGGGGGCCGAGAGTGAATACCAACAGCATTGGGAGGAGAACTACTATTCTGGTGGATGGCTGGGAGCGTAATCGTCTAGCCGCTGTAGTAGGTGAGGACTCGAACCACCACATAGCACTAATAAATAAAATAAATTATAAAAATAAAATAATTGTCTTGAAGACCCCCTATAAGGGACCCCCCAGAGCTATTCTTATAGGTGAAGCACGCGTCACTGTCACCCTGGGGGACTAAGAGTATGAACGCGCCCAAACGTTGCGGGAAGGTGTTTCACTATACCGCAGTAAGGGCCGAGGAGTTACCCGCCGATATGGCGGAGGGCGCGAGGATAAGATGGTTGATAGGACCGGAAGATAGGCCCCCAACATTCTACATGAGGTTCTTCGAGGTAGAGTCTAACGGTCATATAAAGAGTCACTTCCACCCCTGGGAGCACGAGATCTTCGTGCTCGAGGGCAGTGGGAGAATTAGGATAGGAAGGGAAATCTATGAAGTTGGAGACGGGTATGTGGTATTCATACCACCTAACGTAGAACACGAGTACTGGGCCTATGATAGAGGGTTAAAGTTCCTGTGCATGATCCCGGTTAAGCCTTCAGCCGAGGAGAGGGAGTCGCCCGTAGAGTGCTAACGAGGGCTCTAGAGGATCCTCCTATGTTACTAGGTGATCCTTAATGAAGGGAGGGCCCGCTGATGACTACAGGGAGGTTCACTACAGCGAGGAGAGGTGGAGACTACTGTCTCTGAAGAGAGAGAAGGCTATCAGGATAATGGAGACGCTCCAGAGGCATCTAAAGCTACCGATAATCACTCATGGCAGCATCGCTAGAGGTGATGTCAAACCCACCAGCGACGTCGATATAGTAATACTTGAGACTCCGAAGCCGCCCGGCATTTTGGACTGGATCTTTGAAAGCCTCGGCCTCGAAGTAGCTAAGAGGGTCATCGTCCAAGCTACACCCGGTTACACCCCAAAAGTGTACTATTACATGGATTGGAGGGAGGAAGTCGTGGTGAGTTTCCCGCTATCCAAGCTTAAACCGCGAGAGAGGGAGTTCTACAAGTGGGGCGGCGAGGCTACTCTGGACGACTTAAAGAAGGGCAGGAGGATCCCGGGCGTCAATAAGGATCTGAAGCTCATCGTGCCACAGCCATGGGGTCACTTCGAGTACTCGGTCATAGGTAGGGAAGGCCTAGTAGCCCGACTCTTAGGTGTGAGCATTGAAACCGTGGAGGAGAGGGTTAGAGTACTATCACGTCGAAGGGAAATCGGCAGGACGGGCGTCTTTATAGAATGGGAAATACCCCCTCACATGCCTCTCGAGGAGGCTATACGCCTTCTAGCCCGTGAGAATAAGCTCTTCAGGAGAGCCCTCACGTTCTCTTAGATGATCTCGACCAGACTAGTCTACCCGACTCATCTCGTATCTCGACCACCCTGTGGAGAGGGATTACTGTGTCGTCATCTAATATCATAGCCCACTCAGTCGCCTTTATGACTCTCGAGGCGTTCACACTTGCCAACCTGGTTATCCCCATCCCCGGGGGTCTATCAATGTAATATATAATGTATTTTTCCTTTTTATTTGAATAAAGTATTTTATTTATTTGTTGTCTTATAATGCTTCTCTTCTTAGCCATTACCAAGCACCTTTTCTATTATATGAAGCAACTCCGGATCCTCCCTCTTTATGCGGTCAAGACTCCAGGGTTTCCATCCCCCTCTACGTACATGACGTATCACATTGCGGATCCACGATTGATATATCTTACCACAGTTCCCATGTTTCTCGCAGGACGCTCGTAGAAAGTCATTAATTGTGGCGAGGGCTTCATCATCGCTAAGCCCCTTCACATTCACTAAATACCTAGATATAACGTAGAGTATAAGCCTTGACCTGCCATCCGGAACCCCCCTCTTGATTATAGTTTCTATCCACTCGTACCTACTCTGGGCGCTTCTACCCCTGCGAATGCACATGTCTCGGTTACTGCATGCCTCTTTAAGTAGTTCCTCGGCTCCCCCGCAGCGGCCCTCTGAGCACGCCTTGAGTATGCTCTGCCAATCACCCGGCAACTCCTCCTAGCACCAGGTTATCCAGTATTCCCAGAAGCACTATAAACCCCGGAGGAGAGGTAGGTGTAACCGGGTAGCCGGGTCGTCTAGCGGCCCAGGATGCGGGGCTCTGGCCCCCGTGACCGGGGTTCGAATCCCCGCCCGGCTACCACGTCCTATCCTCTGGTAAGAATCAGTAGGTTAGGGTTGGGGGCTAGAGTGCCTTGAACTTCTCGTACCACTCCTCATATACCTTAATCATCTCGGGGGAGACGCTGGGCTTCCTAGTCTTTAGAACCTCCATGAAGTCACGCATACTCACAGGCCTGGGTTCGCCTTGACCACCGCTTCGCTCGAAGAATTCCCTGACGGTTCTCATATACGCGCTTTGGACTATATCGCGGATGTCACTTCCAGAGTATCCATCGAGCATATCAGCTAACTTATCCAAGTCTACGTCGCTTGCGAGTCGTATGTTCTTCGTTAGGATCTCTAGTAGTCTCTTCCGGGCCGCTTTATCTGGTAGGGGTACGTATATTCTCTTCTGGAACCTCCTTATGAAGGGCTCGTCTAGCTTCCAGGGCTTATTAGTGGCGGCTATTACATAGACGTGTAGCTTCTCCGACTTATCTTGTATACCGTCCATCTCCTTAAGGAACTGGTTGCGTACCCTAACTTCACCTCCCACCTCGTTCACGTGCACCCCCAGAAGCGCGTCGACCTCGTCTATAAATATTATGACGGGCACGCCCTTCTTAGCACGGTTGCGGGCGTATGTGAAGAGCTTCTTCACGTTCTTCTCAGCTTCACCCAGCCACTTACTCATAATCGAGGCTGCATCGACGTAGAGGAACTCGCCGTCTATCTCATTAGCCACGGCGGCGGCGAGCATGGTCTTACCCGTGCCAGGGGGGCCGAAGAGGAGTATGCCCCGAGGCCAGCCCAGGGGGAACAAGTCAGGCCTCCTTATAGGGTACACTATAGCCTCTTTAATCGCCCTCTTAGCGTCATCGAGGCCTGCTATGTCGTTGAATGTCACGTTAGGCTTCTCCTTTAAGGCGAACTCCGGGGGTAGATCCCTCTCATCCACAGCATTACCGTAATCCTCCTTGCTACTATCGTTAACCTCTACCTCTAATTCGTTAGCAACAGCTTGAGCAGCCCTCCTCTCTAGGAGCTTGAGTCTCCTCCTATATTGCCTCACTAACTCCAAGGCCCTCCTACTGAATACGTCGTCGGGGTAGAGTCTAGCATACTCCTCGAGTGCCTCTATGGTGCGCCTTAGATTTGAAATGGCAGCCTCAAGATCCCCCCTCTTCTCGGCGTCCTTATAGGCTAGAGCGTGCTTCCTAGCTATCCCCAGTAGTATTTCGCGCGCTGATGCCAAGACGGGAGCACCCACCCTGCTAATTAGAGGTGTGGGTATATGGGGTGTCGGACTCGATATGCATACCCAGGGTCAGGCCTTGCCTAAGCTGAGACGTGTGTTAGTGATAGACGGATACAATGACGAGCCAGCGGGTCTCGGGGTACCACCATACATGGACGTATACCCGCGGCTTATCGCGGGAGCACTCTGGCTTGTAGATAAGAGCATAGAGGTAGATTATGTGACTGTTGACTCCTTTAGGGCGAGTAGGAATTGGCTCAGACGGGCATCTAGATACGACGCGGTAGTCTTCATAGCCGGTGTTGTGGTTCCAGGGCGCTACATTGGAGGTAACCCGGCCAAGCCGGAGGAGCTGGAGTTATGGGGCCGGTTACTGGATAACACCGCCAAGATACTAGTGGGACCAGCCGCTCGTTGGGGCATGGGCTTGGAGGGGGGAAAGCCCGCCGTCAGCCCGAGGCGTTTTGCGCGGGCGGGCTTCATACTAGTCACCGGGGATGTAGAGATATACTTCTACGAACTTGCCAAGTATGGGTTAGAGAAAGCTAGGCCCTACGCCGTTAG
>Ga0256833_1003841_pt1 | contig 10183 bp, 8 predicted proteins | sample 356284metaG_FD_190535 | JGI IMG/M metagenome (GOLD analysis project Ga0256833, IMG submission 190535) | Hydrothermal vent microbial communities from Mid Atlantic Ridge, Atlantic Ocean - 356-284 | ecosystem: Environmental > Aquatic > Marine > Hydrothermal vents | place: Atlantic Ocean: Mid...
GCCCGGTGCCGCTGGCAGCCGGTGGCGGCTATCGCTTTCGGGGCCCATAGCTCAGCGGTGAGAGCAGGCGGCTCATAACCGCTTGGTCGCAGGTTCGAATCCTGCTGGGCCCACAATGCTCGACGCCCCGTCTCGCGGCGGGGCTTTTGTGTGACCGAGGGGGAATCGCCGTGGGGCGCTTGCGTTGGGGGCTGCCTTCGGTTATGCTTAAACCACTTCGGTCATGGAGGAGCGATGTTTACAGATTCGCCTTTTTCGCAGCAGGAAGTGTTGACCTCATTGGTGGCCCGGGTGATGCGCGTGGAAAGCGTCACATGGGGCGACCCCCAGCGCCGTGGCTGGTTGGCGCGGTTTCGGGGCGAGGTGTTGGGCGATACCGAGGCTGCCTACAACTGGCTGGCGACTGCCTTGCAACCTTATGAGATTACCCCCCTGTTTCGCTTTGGGCGGCAGAGTCGGCATGAGGTGATGTTGGTGCCCGGCGTGCTGCGCCCCAAGCCTTCGCGAATTGTGTGGAATGCGGTGTTATTTGTGCTGACGGTGTTGAGCGTGTTTGCCGCCGGGGTGTCGTATGCTTACCAGGGGCCAGCCGATTTCGGCCCTGGCGCGTTGCCTGCTTTGCGGAAGGCCTTGGGCGGCGGCCTGGCGTTTACGGTCAGCCTGATGGCGATTTTGCTCTTCCACGAGTTTGGGCATTATCTCGCAGCCCGTCGCCACGGCACGGCGGTCACGTTGCCTTATTTCCTGCCTTTCCCTTTTAGCCTCTTTGGCACCTTGGGGGCTTTCATTAGTTTGAAAGCGCCGCCGCGCAACCGCCGGGTGCTGCTGGATATTGGCGTGGCAGGGCCGTTGGCGGGTATGGTTGTTGCCGTGCCCGTAATGTTGCTGGGGTTGAGCCTTTCGCGCGTCGAACCCCTGCCGGCCTGGCTGCCTCACGGCGGCGGCTTGATGTTGGAAGGCAATTCTATCTTATATTTGCTTGCCAAATGGGTTGTGTTTGGCAAGTGGCTGCCTGCCCCGGCGCATTATGGCGGTCTTTCGCCGTTGGCCTACTGGCTGAAATTTTTCTTCACTGGCCACCCTTTGCCTTTGGGCGGGCAGGATGTGATGCTGCACCCCGTGGCCTGGGCTGGCTGGGCTGGCTTCCTGGTGACGGCGCTCAACCTCATTCCGCTGGGCACGTTAGATGGCGGCCATGTGCTCTATGCCTTGTTGGGCGATAAGGCGCGCCATATCTTCTGGCCGTTCATGGGGGTGTTGTTGCTGCTCGGCTTCGTGTGGGAAGGCTGGTGGCTGTGGGCGTTCCTGTTGCTCTTTTTGGGGCGGCGTTACGCTGAGCCACTGGATCAGATTACGCCGCTGGACCGTCGTCGCAAGGCGATTGCCATTTTTGGCATGGTGTTGTTGGTCCTGGTGTTTACGCCAGTGCCGTTGCAGATGGTGGGGTTTTAGCCAGTGGAAAGGCGTTGGGCCCGACGCGGGGTTTGGCTCATGCTGGCATTGCTGCTGATGCCGCTGCTGGTGTGGGGTAATGTGCGTTTTGCCCGGCAGCACCCCGGCGGTAATGATTTCCTGGTGTATTGGGTGGCGGCGCGCGCCTGGTTGGTGGAAGGCCGTGACCCCTACAGCGACGCCGTTGCTCTCGATGCCCAACGACTGGCCTATGGCCGCCCGGCGCAACGGGAGGAAGGGCAAATGCGGCTGGTCTATCCGCTTTACGCCTGCGGGCTGGTCGCGCCTTTTGCCCTGGTGGATGACTATGCCCTCGCTCGCGGCCTGTGGAACAGTGTGCTGGAAATCCTGCTCCTTGCGACGTTGGGGGCGGCCCTGGCCGCCGTCCGTTGGAAACCGCCGCCCTGGCTGCTGGTGCTGTTGTCGGCTTTTACTTTGACATGGTATGAGGCCGTGCGGGCGGTTGTGAACGGCAATGCCGTGGTTTGGGTGGCGGCCTTCCTCACGGGGGCAGCGTGGGCCTGGCGCAACGAGCGGGAGACGGCAGCCGGGGTTTTGCTCGCCCTGGCGACCATCAAGCCGCAACTGGCATTCCTGCCGGTGGGGTTTGCCGTGTTTTGGGGGCTTTCCCGTCGCCGCTGGTGGCTGTTGGGGGGGCTGTTGGGCACGCTGGTGGTGTTGGTGGGGCTGAGTATGGCCCTGCTGCCGCGCTGGCCCCTGGAGGAACTGCGAGAGGTCTTGCGCTACCCTTCTTATACCCCGCCGAACACCCTGCAGGCGGCGTTGCGGGCGTGGTTCCCGACCGCGGGGCGCTGGCTGGGATGGGGTGTCACGGTGACGTTGAGCGCTGTGCTGGCCAGGGCGTGGTGGGGAAGTCGCCGCGAGGCTTTCCCCCTGCGTGCGTATCATTTGACGCTGGTCGCCAGCCAATGGATTGGCATTGCCACTGACCCTGGCAATTTTTTGATCTTGTTTTTGCCGTTGGTAGGGGTGCTGGCTGCTCTTTTTCAGTTTGTCCGCCCGCGACTTCGTATAGTCATCGTCGCGGCGGCGCTGGGGCTGGTCTGGGGCGGACTGTGGTGGGTCTTCCTGGCCACGCTGACTTTGCAACACGGCCAGCCGCTGCAAAGCCTTTGGATGTATTTGCCTTTGCCGACCGTGTTGCTCCTGGGGATGGCCTGGTGTGCTGCCCAAGGCCATGCCGAGGCGTGGACGGGCCGTGGCGGCAGGTTGTCGAAGCCGTAAACCGCTGCGCCCAACGTGGTGCCTGAACCCTGCGGGGGGCGGCTGGGCCTTGGAGCCGTTCCGAGGGCGCAGGTGTCGCTGTGACGGGAATATCCGGCTTTTCCCTGGGTGCATGCAGATGTTGTAGAATGCCGTCAAGGATCTCACCCCACCCCCACCGCCTGCGGCGGTTGCCCCCTCCCCTCCCTTATAAAAGGGAGGGGAGGGGGCAGGCGGAGGCTCGCCTGGAGCGTTAGCGGAGGGCAAGCCTCCGCCCGGGGGAGGGGAGAGATCAAGCCTCGGAATGCCCTTTCTACAACATTTGAGTGCTCCCCTTTTCCCTCACCCGGCTGAACGGCCTCCGAAAATCTGCTAAAATAGGGTAACTCTGGTCGGGTAGATGACCTTGCGCAACTTTGAAGAGCCATTCGTAACGCTCGCCACGCCCGCTCACCTTTCTGGATGTCGCTTTCCTGGCGGCAGAGATGGGCGATGGAAGTGGGGCGTGTTTTTGCGGAAGCGGCGCAACGCGCGCGGCATGCCGTAGCATGGGGCGCACGCCTGCGTGGGGTGGCGCTCCTGCCGCTTTCCGGGGAGGCAACATGGTCGATACGGAAAAACTGTACCACGAGAGCATGAACGCTGGCCATTCCGCAGCATGGGATCTGGAATGGGAGCGCGCCGCGCAGCATTATCGCAAAGCCCTCGAAGCCAGGCCCGACGATTACCAGGCTTTGACCAGTTTGGGTTTGGCGCTTTTCGAATTGCACGACTACGAAGGCGCGTTGCAGGCTTATGCCCAGGCGGCTAAGGTGATGCCGCAAGACCCCGTGCCGTGGGAAAAAATGGCGCAGATTTACGAGCGGCAGGGGCACCTGCGCCGGGCGGTGCAGGCGGCGTTGCAGGCCGCCGACCGTTTCATGCGGCGGGGCGAAGCCAAACGGGGGGTGGACAATTACCTGCGGGTTTTGCGGCTGGAACCCGAAAACCTGACCGCTCACACGCACCTGGCTCTGATTTACGACCGTTTGAAGCAGGTGGACCGCGCGGTGGAAGAGTACCTGGCGGTGGCAGCGTTGCTGCAACGGCAGGGCAAAGTGCAGGAAGCCACCCGGGCGGTGCAACGGGCAGCCGCGTTGGTGCCTAACGATCCCAAGGTGCGGCAGGCATTGGCGGCGCTCAAAACGGGGACCTTGCTCGCGTTGCCTCATCGCCCGCGTGGGGGCACCAACCCGTTGCGCATGGCCAAGATTCGGGAAGCCACCGCGCAGGCTGCGGCAGAGGCTGCCGAGGCCGAAGATGAGCAGGAACCTCCCGCCGACCCGGTGACTCGCGCCCAACGGCGTGCCTTGACGCGCCTGGCCGAAGTGCTGTTTGAGCAGGCTGAAGGGCAGGAAAGCACTGCGGCTTCTCGTTCGCACACCAGCCTCGATGCCTTGATGCAAGGCTTGACCAGCCCCACGGCGCGCCGGCAGCAGCGCAGCCGTATCCTTCTTTTACTTGGCCAGGTGGTTGATGAGCAGACCCGGGGCAACTATGCTCAGGCCGCCGAGGAACTGCGCCGCGCTATCTCGGCGGGACTCGACCACGCGGCGGCCTACTTTGACCTGGGCTTCCTCTTGCTGGAAACCGGCGAACCCGACGAGGCGCTGCGTTATTTGCAAAAATCGATGGCGCACCCCGATTTTGCCCTCGCGAGCCATTTGCTGGCAGCGCGTGCCCATCGCAAACTCGGCAAACAAGCCGAGGCTGCCCAGCATTACCTCGAAGCCCTGCGTCTGGCCGATATGAGTGCTGTGCCGCCCGACCAGGCCGACGCCTTGGGCCAGCTTTACGAACCGCTCATTGCTCAGGTCAGCAGCGACGTGGATGAAGAGGTGGTCGCCCGCATTGCGGAGAACGTGGAGCAATTGCTTTCCCGCCCCGATTGGCAGCAACAGGTGGCACAGGCGCGTCAGCAACTCATGCAAGAGAAGCAGGCCGCGGGGCTGCTCCCCCTTGCCGATATGCTCATGGAAGCCCAAAGTGGGCGCATTGTGGAGGCCCTGACCACCATCCACAACCTGCTTGACCAGGGCGCGTGGGGGGCGGCTTTGGAAGAAGCCCAGCTGGCTCTGGCCTATGCCCCTGCTTACCTGCCATTGCACATTCTCATGGCCGACATCTTGGCCGAGCGCGGTATGACCGACGTGGCTGAGGAAAAATACCTCGCCGTGGCGCGCACCTATCTGGCCCGCGGCAACGCAGACCAGGCGGTCAACCTCTACCGCAAAGTGCTGGAACTCAACCCCACCCATGTCGAAGCCCACGCCCGCCTCATCGAGGCTTTGGTGCGCCAAAACAAGCTGGAAGAGGCGATTGCGCACTACATGCAAATGGCCGACGCCCACTATCAGCTGGCGGAACTTCAGAAAGCGCGGCAGGCCTACGAACGTGCTCTGAAGCTGGCCCAGCGGTTGCCGAAAGGACAGGTGTGGCAACGCCAAATTTTGCGCCAGCTGGCCGACCTTGCCGAGCAACAACTCGATTGGCGTCAGGCAGCCCTTATGTACGAGCAAATTCGCACCTTAGAGCCGGAAGACCGGGAAGTGCGCGCTAAATTGATTGACTTGCAGCTCAAACTGGGACGCATCAGGCAGGCGATGGCCGAACTGGATGATTACATTCGCTACCTGCGCCGCAACGACGACCTGGCCCAGGTGCTGACCTTGCTCAACGACCTGCGCGAAGCCCACCCGAAAGTCGGCGACATTGACCTGCGTTTGGGGCAGGTGTATGCGGCACTGGGGCACAAACAGGAAGCCATTCGGGCTTACGACGCTGCGGGGGAGAAGTTCCTCGATGCCGGACAGGTCGACGAAGCCATTCGTACCATTGAGACGATTTTGGCGTTAGAGCCGCCCGATGCCGAAGCCTACCGCGAGGCGCTAACGCAATTGCGGGAACAGGCAAACGGGTAGTGGTATAATTTTGCCGCCTTGCCCCCGTAGCTCAATGGACAGAGCGCCGGACTTCGAATCCCACCCTCTCCCCCGCCACCCAACCACCCCCACATATGCCAAAAATGCCCATTTTGGTGCCGTTTTCCCCATATATTCCGCCACTACCCATCTCAGAGAGCATAGGATTTCCCCAGGATGTAGGATAACCTGTAATGAACACCCCCGAAAAAGAGCACCTGATTTCCCGCGAAATCATCGCTTTTCTGGTTGACCGGCGCGCCCGCAACCTCGCCCCGGGGAGCATCGCATTCTACGAGCGCGAACTCACCGCCTTCCAAAACTACCTCGACGACCAGAAAATCACCCACATCGAACAAATCACCCCCGACATCATCCGCCGCTACCTCAACAGCCTCACCAACCGCAACGCGGGCGGCAAAGACGCCGCCTACCGCACCCTACGTGCCTTCTTCCGCTGGTGGGCCGTTGAAGTCGATGCCCCCCAGCAGTTCAACCCCATGCGCAAAGTCGCCCGCCCCAAAGTGCCATCGGAGCCGCTCCCCGGCGTCGACCGCGAGAGCATCTACGCCATGTTGGCCACCTGCCGTAACCGGCGCAGTTTCTACGACGCCCGCGACGCCGCCATCATCATCACCCTTTTCGACACCGGCCTCCGGCGCGCCGAATTCCTCGCCCTCAACCACGGCGACATCAACCTGCGCACCGGTGCCGTCCAGGTGCGCCACGGCAAGGGCGACAAACCCCGCACGGTCTTCCTCGGCAGCCGCGCCCGCCAGGATCTCATCCGCTACCTGCGTTTTTTCGGCCAGGAGCCCGACGCCTCCCCTCTCTGGATCACCTCTACCGGGAAACGCCTCACCGCTGCAGGCCTGCGTCAGATCATCCGCCGGCGCGCCGAAAAAGCCGGCGTCAGGCCGGCCCCGAGCATCCACGACTTCCGGCGCGCATTCGCCATAGAATCTCTCCGCAACGGCATGGACCTGGTGACCCTTGCCCGCCTCATGGGGCACACCGACATCACCGTCCTGCGGCGCTATCTCCACCTACTGGAAACCGATCTCCAGCGCGCCCACAGTGCCTCGTCGCCGGCAGATCATCTCTAAACAAGGTATATTTTGCCCGCCAAAAAAGCCCAGCCGTAAACAACGGCTGGGCTTAGGTTTTTAATCTGATGGCGGGCCACCGCTCACGCCTCGCCATACAGCGTCAGCATGCTACTCATCGAGCAGCCCCACCCTCTCCGCCACCAGCAGCCGCCACTCGCGCTTACCCATCGCCAATATCTCGGCGTTGGTGTAGGTCGTCTTGGCGGGCGCGCCGGTAGGCCGCAGGATGCCGTCGGCGTCAATGCCAACATCGCGCTCGTGCTTGTGCCGACGCTCGCGCCGCAACTGGCGCAGCAGTTTGGGCATGCGGCGCCCATGTTTTTTGTGTTGCGCACCGTCTTTGTTATTATGTTTATGTGATTTTGGCATATATCACCTCTCGTCATTGCGTTGGCGCAGGACGCACGAGCACAGTTGCTGTGCCGCGACCCACTGGCGCAAACGTGATTGTGTCCGCTGGCCTAATAACGTATGCTGTCTCCGTTGTTATATCGGCAGTATCTGCTGATAGCGTTAGGACTCCAGCACCATCATTGTCGAGCGCGACATCGATAACTGACCCGTTGACGTCAACCTCAATGCTTCCGCCTGCGTGTGATGGGCAACGCACTGTCACGGAGACAGTGCCTCCGTCAGAGGCGACAACGTCAGTCGCTTCAGGGACTACCACAAAACGCGCGATATAGTCGCCGGCGCTCATTGCCCAAACCTCCACGCTACCGCCGTCTGACGCGGGAAACTCGGTATCAGCAACCGCCGTGATGTTGCCATCGCTATCCAGCATCACCCAGCACCGCGCGTTGGTGCGACTGATAAGCGGCACGGGCTGGGGCTGCGGTTGCATGTCTTCCTGGGAAATATTGTTGTCGTCTGGCATCATTAGACCTCCTAACTCTCGTCGTACAAGGCTAATACATCGCCGTTACTCAACGCCCCACCGTCAATCGCCCAAGCAGGATACTGCAGCCAATTAGTACTACCATCCGGGCGCGTGATTTTGATGGTGTCAATACTTGCAACATCCGTGGAAAGCATCACCGGTGTGTCGTTGGTCCACGCTGTGTTTTGTACACTCTCTAACACCGTGCCGTCGCTTGCCACGGCCTGCACCGCCGAGCCGGTCGGCACACCACGCACGATAAGCGTGGCGGCGATACTAACTCTCACTTCTGACGCCATTGCGTACGCATTCGATGTGAGCTGAATAAATTGCAGTAGTGTCGGCTGCGCAAACTGCAGCTCGTACCACGACTGCGCGCTGTCATATACCAGCGACAACGTTCCTTGCGTTGTCCAATTGCCATTTGCGTCTGGTGCTGTTTGCACCGTGATGACGCCAGTTTGGCTTGAGGCCGTTCCATTTCCCAAAATTTTTATTTTGTCAACGTACGCGTTTGGTGATGCTTGCATGACCACTGCTGCGCTGTTGCCTAAAAATTTTGTTGAAGCGTCATTGTCGTCCATCTCTGCCGGGTTGTGCCCGTTGAGCCCCGTCGGGAATAGTTGCTGCATATCCTGATAGTTAAGATACCCAATTGATGCACCGCTCCCCGTCAACGCCCGCGCCAGCCGCCATGAGCCGTTACCCACGGCTATCGCACGTTGCACCGCGTAGCCGTCCGGTGCGTCCTCGTGCACGGGCGAAGATTGCTCATCCCATTTTTGCCAATATCCCGTGTCTGCCTCGGCTAATGGGATAAGTTGGTAGATGTTGTAACTCTGCCCACCCTCTAAAAACACCTGCAATTTCGCCGTGCCAAATATAGCATTATTTACATCATAGAGTAAACGCACCCCGCGCACAGTCTGTAAGTTGTAGCGCGTGTGCATCACCTCGCGCAGCGTGACCGGCCAGTTATTGTTCCCGCTGTACGCCCACGCTGCATCAAAAATTACTATATTGTGTCTGTTGTTGTTGTGCTCGGTTATCACAAATCGTCCATAATGGATCCCTGCCCCAGTCGTAATCGTGTACCAGCCATCGTCGCTGGCGGTAAAACCAGCAACGATCTCATCAGAGCGCACAAACTCGGTCGCGTGCCGCCCGTCCACAGTGTCAGCAGCCAGGCCGGATCCATTGCCCTGCGGATCGATATCCCCTGGCGACACCTGCAATGGCATCCCCGCCGGTAGCGATGACACCACTCGCACATCCGTCACGTCGCTCGCCTCGATGGCAGTCACCCCTGCTCGCACTCTCACCTCGGCCAATGCCAGTTCCCACACCGCCGCGTTCTGCGTCGGTGTTTCCGCCACCGGCGTTGCCGCCGGCGTGCCCTTAAGCACCGCCAGGCTCGCCGTCTCCGTCACCCGATCGAACCGCGCCACCACCACGTCGATACGGTCATACGTCCCATCCGCCGCCTCAATCACCAGAGTCTCCGCCGCATCCAACGTCCACAACCCGCCCAACATCAGCGCCTCGCCGGGCGCCACCGTCACCTGCATACCACCGCTTCCGTCCACGCTCACCTGCAGCGACGTCAACCCGTAGTCATCCTTCAATACGCCATCCCCCCGAAACCGTTTCATCAGCGCGTTCCATTGGGCAGTCTCCACAATCCGCCCATTGCCGCTCATCGTTGGTCTGTAAACCATCGTCATTAGATCACCTCCAATTGCTGCAATCGTCGACCCAACGCCCGCGCCACTTGCACCGTGCGCGCCGTCGGGCCATCCGGAACAAGCCGCTCGCCCAGCACCAGCACCATCGCCTCATGCCCGCCCTGCCACGTCACCCGCATCTCCTGCACCCGGGCCATCACCTCCCGCCCCCTGGGCAGCAACGCTCGCACCATGTCACCGGGGCGCACATCTCCCCACGGCACCACGTCCGTCACCGTGGCCCGCAATGTCGCTCCCCCGGCCTGCGCTACCAACCGCGTCCGTATCTCATCACGCACCTCGTCGGCATCCGCCGTATCCCGCCGGTCGACCCAAAATTCCCGCCGCCCATACGCCACCACGCCTGCCGGGTCCAGCCATTCCACGATCATCCTCGCCGCCCCCTCACCCTGTCCGCCGCCATAACCGTAATTCCCCTCCCCTGCCTCCTCACGTAACCGGAAATCCGTCATGTTTCCCCGCCCCGCGGCTGCCGTCAGCACCGGCTCATCCGCGGGCGTGTAGACCTCGAACACCCCATCATGCAACCGCATCCCCACGCCCCCTGCAAACGCCGCGTCCTGGCACTTGGCCAGCAGACCGTGGAACCTGCACCGCACCGTCACCGTCTTCCCCCGCCCTAAATCCGCCCCCACCACAAACCCCAATCGCCGCGCCGCAATGGGCGCATCCTCGCTCGCGTTATCCCGCACCAGGCCCAAAATCACCGTCTCTGCCGCTCCCGTCCGCACGTCATACGCCTGCGCCGCAAAATCCCCCGTCACCTCCGGCAGCGCCAGCCGCCACGCCAACACCCCCAAATCACCGATCCCC
>Ga0256833_1003842_pt1 | contig 10183 bp, 11 predicted proteins | sample 356284metaG_FD_190535 | JGI IMG/M metagenome (GOLD analysis project Ga0256833, IMG submission 190535) | Hydrothermal vent microbial communities from Mid Atlantic Ridge, Atlantic Ocean - 356-284 | ecosystem: Environmental > Aquatic > Marine > Hydrothermal vents | place: Atlantic Ocean: Mid...
GCAGTACCTCCCGCCGCTCTCGCGTTCAAAGCTGTTGCTCTTCAGCGCCGCCTCGAGGGTCTCACTAAACAGGTCGAGGAGCCCGTAGTTGGACCTGCCCAGTGTGAGCCTGAACTCCGAGTCTCCGGGCAGTAGCTGGCCCTTCAGGCACCCGCTTAGAGCCCTTTTGAGGTTCGCCGGGCTCACGCACAACCTAAGCTCCCTCAGCCTAAGGAGCGGGCCGCCACTCGAAGTATCGGGGCTGACTTCGTCTAGTTCGACGTTAACCTCCACCACACCGGTCTTCTGGAGGCTCGATAGCGCATCGCCAATTTCAACCTCGCCGGGGCCGACCTTCCCGGTTCCCAGAAGGCACGCCGCAACAAGCTCGAGGTCGGCGGGTAGGAGCTCGTTGAATATGGCGTTTAGTATGAACGTTTTCCCCCGAGCTGGGGGCCCCGTTAGTAGCGTTAGGGGTTTCAGGGGGATCATAGTATCCCTTAGAGGGCCCAGTTTACCTACGTGCAGGGCCATCGCGCCCTCGGAGGGCGCGCTGCCCCCAGCTACGCTCCCCCCACCCGATAGAATGGCGCGTCCCCCGGGGAGCCAGCGGTGTCGTATCAGCTAAAATCAGCTTGGCGGGCCTCGGGGCGGCTTCAAGATGTTATACCGCGGGGGCCACCGCGCGTGGGGGGTGGGGTGCGCTGGCGTTCCAGGGGCTCGAGAGGGTGCTGAGGCTGTGCCCTCCGGGGCTCGAGGCTTGCTCGAGGCTCAGGGGGCTCCTGGACGCTCCGGGGAGGATACCCGAGGACCTCCTCCTCCAGGCGGTCGCGGGGCTCCTAGAGGAGGTCGAGGCCCAGGCTAGGAGGGAGGGGCTCGAGGACCTGGCCACGGCGGCCTCTGAGGCTAGGAGGGACGTGGAGTGGGCCCTCAGGGGGAGCGGCTGGTAGGGGAGAGGGGCGCGGCGAGGCTCGCGGCCAGGCTGGCCGGGGTGCCGCGGGGCTGCGTTGAGGCAGACGCCTGCCCCCTCGGGGGGCTGCTGGCCAGCATAGACGGCTACTCCGCCTCGGAGAGCAGGCTCCCGTGGATGGGCTGGGCGGACTGGGGGTGGAAGGCGGCGGTGGCGGCGGCGAGCGACCTAGCAGCCTCCGGCGCCACGCCAGCGGGGCTTCTGGTTAGTGTGGGCGCCCGGGAGCCCGGGGTGGCGGTCGAGGTGGCCCGGGGGGCCGGCGAGGCGGCGGCGTGGATGGGGGCCGAGGTGCTCGGGGGCGACACTAACAGGTGCGGGTGCGACGCCTGGGTCGACGTGGCGGCCCTGGGGGCCCTCAGGTACTGGTCCCCCCGGTGGGCGGCCAGGCCGGGCCACGTCCTCCTCCGGGCCGGGGAGCTGGGCCCCGGGGCGCTGGCGCTGCTGGCGCTCCAGGGCCGCGTTAGCGTCGACGACATCCCAGGCGGCGTGCTGGACTACACCAGGCGGCCCAGGCCCCCGCTGCGCCTCCCCGAGGAGCTCTGGAGGGCGGGCTGCCCCCCGGCGGCGGGGGTGGACAACAGCGACGGCTGGTCTGAGACCCTCTGGCTGCTCGCCGAGGCCTCGGGGGTTAGGGTGGAGCTCTGGAGCCTCGGGCCCTCCAGGGTGGCCGCGGGGGCCTTCGAGTCCCTGGGCCTGCCCGGGGAGGCGGCCGCGGCGAGCGGGGAGGACTACACGCTGCTCCTAGCCTTCCCCGGGGAGAGTGTGGAGTGCGCCCTCTCCGCCTGCAGGCGCCTGGGGGTGGACTGCGAGCCCGTGGGGAGGGCAGTCGAGGGGGCCCCCTCGGTGGTCTACAGGGGCAGGCCCCTGGGGAGGGGCGGGTGGGACAGCTTCGCCCCGCCCTAGCCCCTCGGGCGCCAGCGGCCGCCGCGGAGGGCGCTGGAGTGTGCCGCCTCCTCGGCGAGGCGCGCTATGAAGGAGTCGAGCCTCCTCCTCAGGTAGTCGAGGCCGGAGACGTAGGGCGTCCCAGCCCTCTCCATGCGGGCCCTCATGGCGGCAGCCAGCTGGGAGAGCATGGTGGCCTCCGTGGCGAGGCCGGAGTAGAGGCTCCTGTACACCCCGGCGTAGGGGCCCCCGCTGGCGGGGGCGTAGAGGCTGGCCTCCCGGAGGGCCTCCTCGAGGCTGCCGTCGGCGACGCTCTCGGGTATCCTGTTCCTAAGGCTCTCCAGCTCGGAGATAAGCTCTAGGAGGAGCCTCAGGCGGGCCTCGCCGCCCAGCCCGCTGGTGGCCTCCGCCAAGCTACCAGCCTCCCCAGTCCCCTGTAGGCCCACATAGGTGGGCCCGGGGCTTTTAAGTGGAGCGGCCCCCCTCCAGCTCCACCCTGAGGGTCGCCTGGGAGCTCGCTATGTGGAGGTCGAGCTGCGGGTAGGGTATCTCGACCCCCGCCTCCTCGAGGGCGCTCTTGAGGCGCGTCAGGAGGCTGGTCTTGGTGGAGAACCAGACCTGGGGCGGGGCCCAGCACCTTACCCTCAGGTTCACGCTGGAGTCGGCGTACTCCTCCACGAACACCTCGGGGGCGGGGTTAACGAGGCAGTATGGGTGCCCGTCCATGAGCCTCATGAGGGCCTCCACCGCCTTCTCTATGCTGGACTGGTAGTGTATCCCTATGAGGAACTCGACCCTCCTAGCCCGGGTCCTGTAGTAGTTGACTATCTGCTCGTTGAAGACCGTGCTGTTGGGTATCCTAACCAGGGTGCCGTCCCAGGTTCGTATCGTCGTCGAGAGGAAGCTGATGTTCGCCACCACGCCGGAGACTCCGGCGACCGTTATGGGGTCGCCGACCCTCAGGGGCTGCTCTATGAGGAGGAACACGCCGCTTATCAGGTTGCCCAGGGCGTTCTGGGCGGCGAGGCCGACCACTATGCCCGTCAGGCCCCCCGCCACCACCAGGCTCGAGAGGTTGAGGCCGAGGGGGTAGAGGGCCAGCACCCCCGCGAGGATGGCGAGCCCGTAGAACACCGCGTTCTCGAGGGGCTTGTAGGCGTGGGGGGGCAGGCGGGGGGCGAGGCTCCTCCTCATTATGGCGCGCACGAACTGGGCGAAGAGCACCCCAACCGCCAGTATGGCGATAGCGGAGAGTATGTCCAGCATGTTAACCTTAACCCTCTCCAGGACAGCCCCCCAGTCGACCGCAGCCACGACGGCTCACCCCGCTATCCTGTAGGTGACCTGGGTGATCGCCTGCGAGAGCCTCACCGCCCTACCCGCGGGCCTCCACGCCAGCGAGAGCCCGGCCCTCGGCGGCCTGGTGGTGGAGCGGCTCGTTGCTATCCCAGAGTCCACGGAGACCTCGTGGAGCGAGTAGTAGAGAGTGCCGTCCCTGGCCCTGTAGAGGCTGGCCTCGTCCTCCAGGGCGGCGCCCGGGTGGAGGCCGGGGTCCCCCGCAACCCTTGCGGCGGCCAGCGCGCAGCCCTCCGGCGGGGCCCCCGGGGGCTCCCCAATGCCAGCGGGGCTCTTGTGGTAGCGGCATATAGTCCCGTCTATCACGTCGCCGACGAGCGTGTACTTCACGCGGGTCGGCGAGAGCCTCGCCACGAGCACCCTCCCAGCCCTAACCTCGACCTCGATGGGGGCGTGGAACCATATGGTGTCCCCCCTCTCGGCGTAGACCGGCCGCTGGAACTCGACGTAGATGCACCTAACCCTGAGCAGCCTGCCCGTAGCCGGGGCGGGGGTGGCTACGACCCTCACACCCCTGCTCACGTCCGCCTCAACGCAGCCGTGGGGGTCGCAGGCCCTCAGGACGCCGTCGCCCCCGAGCTCCACTACAGCCTCGCCCAGCCTCAGCTCGTCCCCAGGCCTCAGGGCTGCGGGGAGACCGGCCACCCCCACCCCAGGCATCACCCGCCCGGGGGCGGGGGTGGAATAGCCAATGGATAAATACACGCCCGGCCCGCCCCCCGCCGGGTGGAGCGCCGCCGTGCCCCCGCCGGTCCTCAGGGTTGACAGGGTCTCGAAGAGCTTCGCCGGGCGGAGGGTGCTCGAGGGGGTCAGCTTCGAGGTGGGTGAGGGGGAGATAGTCGGGGTGGTCGGCCCCAACGGGGCCGGCAAGACCACCCTGATACGGGTCTCCCTGGGCATACTCCGCCGCGACTCGGGCACCGTGGAGCTGATGGGCCGGGACCCCCTGAGGGACCCGGGGGCCCGGGAGGGCGTTGGGGTGGTGTTCGAGAGGCCGGTACTCCCCGACGGCATGCCGGTCGTCGAGGTTCTCGAGCGGGCCGCCTCGATAGTGGGCGCCGGCCCGGGGAGGGTGGACTGGGCTATCCGGGCGGCCGGGCTGGAGGGGCACGAGTGGAAGAGGTTCAGCGAGCTCAGCGCGGGCCTCAAGCAGAGGGCCGCCCTCGCCCACGCGCTCCTGGCGAGGCCCCGGCTGGTGGTGGCGGACGAGCCCACCTCAAACCTGGACCCTGTCGAGCGTGTGAGGCTCCTCGACAGGGTGGTCTCCCTCTCGAGGGGGGAGGGCGTGGGGTTCCTCTTGACCGGCCACGTCCTCCACGAGGTCGTGAGGGTGGCCGACAGGCTCGTGGTGCTGGCGTCGGGCAGGGTGCTAGCCTCCGGGAGGCCCGACGAGGTGGCCAGCCTCGTGGGCTCGGTGGCCGCCGTGAGGAGCCCCGAGCCTGGGAGGCTGGCGGAGCACCTCGGGGGGCGCGGGTTCCGGGTGAGGGTCCGGGGCCTGATCGTGGAGGTTAGGGTCGACGGTAGGCTGCCGGAGCTGCTGGAGGCGCTTGCTGACGCGTCGAGGATGGGGCTGAGATTCTACGCCGTGGACCTCGTCGAGGCGGGCCTGGAGGCCCTGCTGGAGGGGGGTGGGGGCTAGTGGCGCGGGGGAGGCTGTCGAGGGCCCTCCAGCTTGCGTGGCTGGACTCCTCTGACACCCTGAGGCCCCCCGGCTTCGACGTCATGCTGCTGATAGTCTCGGCGGTGGGCGGGGCCCTGGCTGCGGTACAGCCGCTCAGCGACCCCGTCGGGGCGGCTAACGCCGTCCTAGACCCCGTGGGCGTGTTCGCGGTTAGCCTCTACCTCGCCATGAGGGTGAGCTCCGGCGTCGCGCTGCTCGCCTCCACCGGGCTGCTCCAGCTATACCTCGCCTACCCCCTGAGCAGGCTCGAGGTAGCCGGGGCGCTCCTGGCGAGCAGGGTCCTCGTGCCGGTGGCGACTCTCGCGGGCGCGCCCCTCCTAGTGGCGGCGCTCGTGGTCCCGGGGGCGGTCTCCGGGGGCCTGGGGCTCTACGTGGCCCAGTACCTCGCCTACGTGGTCTACCTCTCCTTCTTCGGCGTAACATTCGCCCTGATAGCGGTGGCCTCGAAGAGCCCCGGCACAAGCTCCGCCGGCAGCCTGGCGTTCTTCATGCTCTACAGCGGCCTCTACGTGATACTCTCGATAGCCGCGGTCTCCCTGGGCAGCGCGACCCTCAGGAGGCTCGCCGAGGCCATGCTGTTCTACAGGGTAACCGGGGACATGCTCTCCGGGCTCTCCGTGGAGTGGTGGCAGCCCCTCCTAGTCCCCGGCCTCCTAGCCGTCTCCCTCGCAGCCTACCTGGCCTACATGTGGAGGAGGTTCGAGCCGCCATGACATCGGCTGGCGGCCTGGCGGGGAGGATACTCCTAGTGCTGGGCGTCTCGATATTTGTCGCGAGCATCGTGGGCGCCCTGGTCGGCCCCAAGCCCGCGGTAGGCGAGGAGGGCACCCTCGTGCCGGGCCGGGGCGAGGTGGTGGGCCTGCTAGTGTGGGCCCAGAGCGCCCCCGGCAACGTTAGCGTCGAGGTGAAGGGCGCGGCGGGCGTCTACTACGCGAAGCTCAGGGGAGACCCACTCTCATACCTCTCAAACGCCACCTCCTTCGGGGTCAGGGTTGGCGAGGTGGAGGCCCGGAGGGACGTCAGGGGAGGCGTGTTCCTCGCCTCCGCGAAGCTGAAGGTTGACCTGTTCACGCTCAACTTCGCCCTGAAGAGGCTCAACAAGACCACGGGCGACACGCTCTCCATGAGCCTCAGGCTCGGCGAGAGCCTCGTCGTGGTAGTCCTACCCGCGCAGCCCGGGGAGCCCCTTACATACCGCCTCAGCTTCCACAGCAGGATAGCGGAGAGGCTACCCCCCATAGACGCCGGCCTGGAGGGGGTTGCCCTCGCGGCCGTGGGCGCGGCGCTGCTGTGGCGGTCGAAGATTAAAACCCGGGGGGCCCCACAGCCCAGCCGCCGGGTGGAGTCAAGATGCCCGTGGAGGTTAGGAGCCTCGAGGAGTTCGTGGAGATAACCAGGAGGGCCGTCGAGTGCAGGGTGAAGAGGGCCAGGCAGAAGGGGGTAGTGAAGGTCAAGGCCAGGACGAGGAGGTACCTCTACACCTACAAGACAACCGAAGACAAGCTCGGCGAGGTCCTCTCGAAGGTGAAGTGCAAGAAGATAATAGACGTGGACGAGGGGAAGGAGCTGAAAGCGCCCCAGCAGGGCTAGCCGTTCACCCGAGAGCGGTTGGTTAGGGGGGTTTATGGTTATTTAGTTTTCCGCCCTCGGGCTCCTCACGGCACGGCCCAGGGCCCCTCACCGCGGTTCGCCCACGGCTCTCGGAACCCCGGGCCCACCACGCATATATTTGCCTGGCAAATCTTATAAAGCTTTCTGGGTATACCACAATGCCTTAAAAGAACCCAAACAACCCTAAACTACCCTACATAAGTTTCTGCCCCCACTCCTACCCGCCCAGCCCGGGGCTAGGGTGGCCTGAGGAGCCTCCGCAGAAGGGCCACGCCAGCCCCCAGCAGGGCGGCGACTCCCCCCAGCCCAGCCAGGAGGCCCGGCTCGACCGGGAGCCTCGACACGTCAACCCTCACGTTGCCGAGGTCCTCCGGGTGCGCCGTGCTGGCGCTGAGGTGCACCCTCCAGCTGGCGGGCTCCAGCCTCACGGTGTCGGGGACTATGCTGCTGGCGGGCACGTTGGCGGCGGAGGCCAGCGCCAGCCCGTAGCCGGTCAGGGCGTCGCCGATCCTGGCCAGCGTGGCCTCAGCCCTCTCCCCCGGCGGGGCCCCCTCGCTGCTGCTCGCCACCAGCCTGGGCCCCCTCAGCTCCAGGGCGACCCGGAGGGGGCCGCCGTGGGCCTCGCGGGCGTCGAGCGTTAGGGTGGCGGTTGAGGGGCTGGCTATTGAGAGCCCCGAGGCGAGGCTGGCCACGCTACCGCCGCCCGGGAGGCCATCCAGGAGCAGGCCGAGGAGGCCCTGGAGGGCCTGGGATGCGTACCGCTCGGCCCTGGCCGGGTCCCCGGCGTACGACAAGTAGAGGGAGGCCCTGGCCGAGAACGCCGCCGGGGTGGCCTCGACGCTGCCGGTCAGGCTTACCCGCCAGGCGAAGCTGGCGCCGCCCCGGAGGTCGGAGAGGAGGCTGTCAAGCTGGCTGGTGTCGATGTGTAGCCGGGCTAGGGTGCTCCTAAGCTTGTCGAGGTAGATGGTCGCGGAGCCCTCGAGCCTGGCGGCCCCGCCCGTGTAGGTGATTGAGAGCCTCGTGAACCTGACGAAGCCGAGGCCCTCGCCTGCCAGGAGATCGTTGACCTCACCAGGGCTGAGGGCGCCCCCCACGCCGAGGGCCTCGAGGGTAGCGCGGTCGGCGTCCACGGCGAAGGAGGCCCTAGCCACCTCCCGGTCGGCGTCTACTGTGAGGTTCACCGTGAAGCCACGCACCCCCACAGGCGTGGGGCTGTCCTTGTAGAGCGTGAGGCGCCCGGAGGCCCCGAGGGCTAGGATGCCCCCGGAGGCCCTAGCCTCGGCCTGGAGGGCCCCGTAGCCCCTGAGGGTGCCGAGGCCCGGGTCGGGCTCGCAGAGCTTCACCTCAACGCCCCCGGAGAGGTTGGATGCCACCCCATCGCCCGTGAAGCTGGCCTGGTACTCCAGCCTAGCGGTGGCGTTGCAGATGTCGCCGCTGGCCGGGTCGTCGAGCTCGGCCTCCAGCCTGTAGACAGGCTCGACTGAGCCGTCGGGGTGGACCCTCAGGGTCAGGGTGGGCCTAGCCCAGCGTAGCGGCGACCCGCTCGACTGGGTGAATGGTATCACCTGCACCTTCGTGGGGGTTACCCCGGCTGGCCGCGAGCGCGTAGTTAGGGTTAGGTTGAGCGGCGGCAATGTCGCCTCATGCCAGCGCCACGTTATTGGAAGAGTTAGAGTTATTGTGCATGTTGGCGACGTGGTCAGCATCACTGAGATCTGCGATGGCTCTACAGGTGATACGGTCAGGTATGACTGCTGGGGCCAGACGTAGCTAGCCGGAGTCGCAGCCGAGGCCTGCGCGAGGGCGGCAATGGCGAGGGTTAGGAGGGCGGCCGCTAGCAGGGGGCGCGCCGCGTGCAATCCTGCCACCCCACCTTAGAACCCCGCCTTAGAGAATGGGGGTCTGGGTAATATCCCCTCTCCAGCACCGCGCTGGCCCCCGGGAGGGGCCGGGGACCTTGGGGGTGGCAGGCCCGTGGGATTACATCGTGGTGGGGGCGGGGCATAACGGCCTCGTCGCAGCCTCGATACTGGCGGCGAACGGCGCCAGCGTCCTCGTGGTCGAGTCGAGGCCCACCCCGGGCGGCGAGGCCAGCGGCGAGCCCGTGGGGGAGGCGTGGTACCCGAGGGTGGCCTACGCCCTGGGCCTCATGCCGGGGAGGCTAGCCTCGCTCCTGGGGGTGGACCTCGGCGCCGTCGCGTCGTGGCCTGACCCCTCCTGGGTAGTCGTTGTCGACGGGGAGGAGTGGCTCCGCTGGTGGAGGCGCCCGGAGAGGCTCGAGGCCGAGCTCGCGGGCCTGGGGGTGTCGAGGGCGTCCTGGAGGGAGGCGGCCAGGCTGTTCGAGGGCTTCGCCCGCTGCGGCGAGTCGGAGGGGCTGCTCTACACCGTGGAGCCCCCCAGCCTCGGAGAGGCCGCCGACGCCCTGGATAGGTGCCAGCCAGGCCTGGGGGAGGCTGTGGAGAAGCCCTGGGGCTCGTGGGCGCCCAGCCTGCTCGGCGGGGAGCTCGCCGAGGCCCTCGTGTACCCGCCCTTCTACTGGGAGCCGGGGCTTGTGGGGCTATACTTCAACATGAACCTGGCGGTGTGGGGCCAGCCGAGGAGGGGCTTCACCCTCCTAGCCCACACCCTGGAGCGCGCCGCCCGGAGGCTCGGGGCTGAGGTGCTCTACGGGGCCAGGGCGAGGCTCCACTACTCCAGGGGCAGGGTGGACGGCGTGGAGCTGCCCGGGGGGAGGATTGCAGGGGCCAGGAGGGGCGTCTTGCTGGCGGCGAGCATACTCTGCCTCCCCAGGCTGGCCCCCGGGGAGGCCCTGGACGCCCACCTGTCCAGGGGCGAGAGGCGGGCCCTCGAGGCGCTCGCCTCCACGGACCTCTCAATAGACAGGGTCAACCTCGCGCTCGCCCCGAAGCCCGAGCCCCCCACGCGCTGGCGGCCCCCGCCCATAGTGGCGGTCGAGTCCAGGACCGCCTCCGGGGAGGCGGTGTACCCGACGCTCCACGAGCCGCCCCGGGGCGGGGTGCACCTGGTCTCCTTCTCCGGCGTCCTACACGGGGGCCTGGAGGAGCTCGCCTCGGAGCTGGCGGGGCCGGGGGCCCGGCTCCTGTGGGCGGAGAGGGTAGACCGGAGGGTCCTGGACTCGGAGTACTGCAACCCCACGGGCAACCCTAACCACATCCCGATGGCGAGGCCGCACCTCCTAGACTCGCGCCCGCTGCCAGGCTGGGGCGGCTACAGGACGCCCATACCCGGCCTCTACCACGCAGCCGCCTCCAGCCACCCCGGGGGCCAGGTGACGGGCATACCAGGCCACAACGCCGCGGTAAGGGCGCTTCTAGACGCGGGAGTTAAGCCCTCCCACCACCTGGTTCCACCGCCGCTCCTCCGGAGGGGGGCGGGGAGGGGGTGGGGGCTTGAGGCTTAGGAGGTACCAGGCGGCCTTCGCCGCCCTCTGGGCGGCCGAGAGGGCGGCCGACGTGGCCACGACGTGGTACGCGGTGAGGCTGGGCGGGGTGGAGTCCAACAGGATCCTCCGGGCGCTCATGGAGGAGGCCGGCCTCGAGCCGGCCCTCGCCCTCTGGCTCGCCCTAACGGTGGCGCTCGGCCTGCTCCTAGCAGTCGGGGTCCCCCACGCCCTGAGGAGGGCCGCAGTAAGGGCTGCAAGGGGGAGGGTGGTGACGATAACCCCGATAGACAGGGCGATACTG
>Ga0256833_1003843_pt1 | contig 10181 bp, 2 predicted proteins | sample 356284metaG_FD_190535 | JGI IMG/M metagenome (GOLD analysis project Ga0256833, IMG submission 190535) | Hydrothermal vent microbial communities from Mid Atlantic Ridge, Atlantic Ocean - 356-284 | ecosystem: Environmental > Aquatic > Marine > Hydrothermal vents | place: Atlantic Ocean: Mid...
ATTTATTTCCTATAGTGCTAAGAATTTAGGAATGACAATCCCTAAATATCCGGGGATATGGGTAAAAAAGGGAGAAACCTTAACGCCGACCGCCTATCCGAAAAAAGGGGTTGAGTTTTTGGGTTGGAGCGGCGATATTTGTTCCGCTCAAAACCCGTTGCCAGTATCAATTCGTCATCCTTTGCACATTACGGCAAATTTTGGGTATCTAACGCCTGTAGAGTTAGCCTATTTTAGAGCAGAATATTGGGGAGAAAATGAAATTCGGCTACATTGGCAAACGAAGGTTGAGAAAAATAATTATGGTTTTTTCCTTCAACGAAAAAATTCAAAAAAGTCATATAAAAATATTGGTTTTTTAAAGGGACGTACAAGCTCAATTTTGCCTCAGGATTATTTTTTTGAAGACAAAAATATAATGCCCGGGAAATATGTCTACCGTTTAAAGCAAGTGGACACGAACGGCAAAATATTTTATTTAGATTCTTTAACGATTACTGTGAAAAATAGAAATGATGCCAATATCTTGGAAAATTATCCAAATCCATTCCATACAGGTACCCATATAATTCTTAATTTGCCCAAAGAGGATATGGTCGATTTGGCTATTTTTAACATGCTTGGTCAGGAAATTTATCATTGGAAAAACAAGGAAAAACTTATGGGTCGTTTTGCATTTTATTGGAACGGCACAAATTATATCGGGCAGAGGGTTCCTGATGGTGTATATATTGTTCGAATGACTACTTCTTCAAAAATCATATCGCACAAGCTCATAATCATAAATGGAAGGGAGAATTGGAAATGAAGATACTGCGCTGGATTCTTTTAATTTTTGTGTTGTTATTTTGGGGAAACAGATATCAAATTTTTGCCGGAGAACCCTTTGTCCAGTATGTCTTGTATCGCGTTGACTCGACAAGTACTGGAGTGCCTGAAACGCACATTGCTTTAAAGGATACTATTGATTTGGAACAAGCAAAAACGTATAAACTTTACGTTCATTATTTGGCGTCGAACACGGTCGTAAACAGTCCTAACGATAAGCGTGTCATCAGTATTTCAAAACCAGCTTTCGTGATTTGGAACGATGTATTTTCGAACTTCGGCTATGAGTATACGGTTACCGTTCCGTTTTCAATTGATACCCGAATGTCTCTTCCAAAAACAGGCCGTTTTTCCATTCAAATTGTGGCACAGGTATTGAGAGACAATTCACCAGATGTATTACTTGCAGATACCACAAAATTTACATTTTGGGTGCGGCCTTTTATAAAAGATAAGCCCAAGTTTTCTCGGGGACTGAGCGATACGATTATCTGGTACCCGGCCGGACCGCCATTTTCGCAAGAAATAATTTCTCAAGTAGCTCCAAATCACTTGGAAAAAATGACGGATTACCGCTATCAAAGAGAGGTGGTTTTTAATAATCTTTCAGACGGACAACGTTACTCGTATTATGTAAAAACACTTTTTCAAACCGAAGGGGGCTTGGTTGAGCTTCATTCCGATACCGTATATTCCGTTCAGGATGCCTCTCCCCCAACAAAAACAACGCTGGATTCGGTAATCTCCTACAATCTTGAACGGGCTCGTCTGTACTGGAAAGGCGCAGCCGATTCTTCGAGTTTTATCAAGGCCTACCATATCTACCGAATGCGCGACAATGATTCCTTAACTATCCGTTTGATCGCTACCATTCCCGCAAAAGATACCATTGGTGCCGATGACAGCTATTATTCTTTTGTGGATTATCCTGCGGATCCTCCAACGGAATCCTATGCCTACCAGGTTCGGGCCGTGGATGCTGTTGGCAATGAGGGTGAAGGCGAATTTTCGGGCCCCGTTATCAAGTTGCCAGTCCCGAAAATTACGGCCTGGTATGATTGGTCAACGCCGGACTTTTCTTGGATTGATTATTACAAACAAGGGGTAACCAATACCATTTATGTCCAAGATTTCCGGCCGGGAAATGAAAATCAAATCCTTTATCCACCTGATTCCATTCGATTTCAAGCGATTCGAGACAGTCTAAAATATTTTCCGATTCGATGGGAGCCCGGAAAACAATTTTTTGAAAGTCGTTATCAGCAAAATGGGAAAACGACTTCATGGATCCCTCTGTCGCATTTTGCCTACGATTCCATTCGATACACATTTGATCTATCCAATAATGGACAAAATGACGGAAATTACATCAATCATCACCGCTACCATTTCCGCGTCCAGTATAAGGATCATTTTGGGAATTATAGTGCCTGGTCGGATACCGTCTGGGAACGCCAGGATGTGTTCCCGCCGGATGATATTGACCTAAATATTATTCAGCCTGTCGTGGTAGGGGACACAGCGGGCTACATGCTGCTTTCCTGGAAAAAGCCGTCCGATTCCGTTACGGGCGTGGCCTATTATTTTATTTATCGGAAAATTGGCGAAGACGGCACGTACACTCTAATTGATACCACGACTCAAACCAGCTACCAAGACCCATTCGACTCAATCGGTACGAATAAGGTGGTTTATTACAAAGTGGGGAGCATTGATCGTGTCGGGAATGAGCGTCAACTCGATCAGATTGCTGATGAAGAATCGGCCAAATGCCTGGCCGGCCCGACACTTAGGGTGCTGGGAAAAGTCATTTCTTACCGAGGCAATCTTTACACGAAAGATGAGGCGCTGAATTTTTATTGGGAAAATTTTATTAAGGATGACATTTACAAATATGAAGTTCAGGTGTCCGGAGTCATCGATTCCAGTTTCTATCTCACCGATCCTTCTGTAAGTAATTTTATTTGGAGTTTACCCCAATTGGGAACCTATTCCGTTCGGGTGCGGGCGATTTATTCCGTCGGCGACCAATCCATCTGGTCAAGGCCGTTTGTGGTGACGAAGGCAGGGCCGCCCTCGGATTTTCATTTGGTTGCCCGAAATGACTCATTGCCGGCGGGGCAAATCTACTTGAGTTGGCAGCCTAATTCGGAAATCTTGCCGGTCAAATTATATGAAATTTACCGCTGGGGAAATGAGGAAACACCGGTAAAAATTGCCGCGATTTCAATGGATTCGCTTCAGGATTCCATTCAAACGGCGTTTGTGGATGCCGACACTTCCGTGCCCGTTTACAAATGTCTTCATTATCGGGTAAAAGCGACCAACCTTTTGGATCTAACTAAAGATTCCAATTCCGATTCCACCTATTTTAATCGCGCCCCGAAGATTTTACCGGAAAATACGGTTGTGTCTCCCGGGGAAATGAAAATCTTCTGGACGCGCCCCAACCCAAATCTTTCAACCAATTGGGGCAATGTGGTTCGAATCTTCAAGGAAGAAGAAACCTCGCCGGTCAAAATAGACACGGTTTTCGGGAAAAATTCTTATTCCTTTTTCAACCCGGAGAAAGGGTTTGTGTACCGATTTCAGGTAAAAGAATTCCCCGCTGTGCTGACAGATCAAATGTGTTCCAATCAAACCGTAGAAACTGCCTGGAGCGCTGAGGAAACCATTCCCTATATTAAGTATCCTCCTATTCAAGACGTAAAGGCTCAGGCCTTACCGGCTCCCCCTCCTATTCAAGCGCAGCCTGAGGCGGGCCAAGTCTATTTGGCCTGGCAAAACAAGAAAGGGCAGCCCCGTGTGACTCCGACTACCGGTATTCTTCTTTTCCGAGACGGTACACAAATTGCGTCCCTGGCACCCACGGTGCACGATTTTCTGGACACCAATTTGACGGTTGGTCACGCCTATGCGTACAACGTGGTGACTTTCGATCAATTCGGGCAGAAATCCAGTTCAGACACTGTTCACGTAAGTCTGACTCCTTATTGGGCTTACACACCTCAAGTTAAACCAGCGCCCGTTACCTATTTCAAGGACACCGTGCGCGTCAATTGGGGGTGGCTAAACGCTGCCTTAAAGTGGACGGATAAAAATTATGGGGCGGACAGCTGTCAGGTGGGAGTTAGCATAGATCCGGCCTTTAAACACCACACGGCTACGTCAGCCTGGCAAAAGGCAGATGCCGGAATGGCCAAATTGGCGAGGCCCTATTTTGTGACTTTGAACAATCATGAGGTTTACCTGCGTGTCCGTGCAAAGGATCGGTGGGGGCACCTTTCTCCCTGGTCAAATGCCTATTTCGGATTGGATTCGGCCAAAGTCGATTACGATGGCGTTCCACCAGTCCCTGTCAGCGGATTAAAAACAGATTCGACAAAAGCTTCGACGGGTACAACCGATTCGGTGGATGTTTTTCTAAGCTGGAAAGCCTCGACGGACAACATTAGCGGTGTTGCCGGGTATTACATTCGGCGAAGCGATTCCCTGGTTGCGGAAATTCCCGTTCAGCAAGGCAGGCAAATCACTTTCGTGGATCGGGAAGTTCCTGTTGATGGCATTCTGAATCAATATTGGCAGGTTTTCCCTTTTGACCGGGCCGGGAACATTCAAAGCCAGAGCGATACCGCGCGTGTACACATTCAGCTTTACGCTCCTATTCCGCATCCCAATTCGGTCCGTTCTTGTAGCTGGGAACCGATCCAAACACCGTTTGGCCAATCGGAATACTGGGTAGAAATGGCCGACAGTGTGATTTATTTTGATTCGCCCCTTGCTGCATTGTTTGTCAAAAGGAGCGGCTGGATTACCGCCTCAAGTTTTGTCGATTCCATGTTTCAATCGAACGATGGTACGTCCTATTTTCGGCTAAAAGTACGGGTTCAAACTATTGAGAGCGGTTGGTCTCCTATTGTGCGATATCCCTCAAATGGGTGGGAAATTGCCCGCAGCAGTCGGGGCCGGGAGGCGTTCTTTAAAAAATATGGTATCCCTAAATCTTTCCGTTTGTATCAAAATTATCCAAATCCCTTCAATATGCACACCAATATTACATATGATTTACCCAAAGAAGGGCAAGTTAGAGTGGAAATCTGGAATATTTTGGGCATGAAAGTTGCAACTCTCGAAAACAGATTTCGCAAGCCCGGTTCTTATGTGCTTAATTGGACTGGCCGGAATGCAAATGGGGAAGAGGTTGGAACAGGCATTTACTTTTATACGATACGCGTTTCGAACTCGGGACAGGTTCTTTTTCAAAGAACGGCAAAATTGTTACTTGTTAAATAAAAATACTTGCAAAAACCAAAAATTCCGCCTATTTTTGTTTGGAGATGCCCTTTTAGGGCATCTCCGATTTTCCATCGACTTGCATTCCCGCTGCTTTCAATCGGGGCCCTTTTTCAAAAGATGTGAAATCTTATTCAAATAGAGGTTCTTTTCTCAAAATGAATGTGGAGCCTTCATGAAAAATCGTTTGCGCATTATTTTTCTTTTTCTTTTCGTGTTGTTTGTATTGTTTTCGAGTGGTGAGAGCTTCGCTAAAGAAACCAAACCGAGCGGGGCACAGTCCGTTCTTTCCGCGCAGGCTCTTTCCCATTTACTTCAAATAGCCCGTTACAACGCTGATCTACCTGTTCCTAATATGTTGCCGGAGCCTGCTTTTACAACGGGGAGAACCAACACGGTGTTTTGGGAAATCGACTATACCCCCACAGCCGAGGATTCTGTTCTGCTATTTAATGTGGTCGCCAAGGACCAAATGAACGGTCACAGTGCAAATGCCGCACAAAGTTTTGACAAGCACTTTTTCACATTTGCCAATCTAACTGCTTTTCACATTTACTATTTTCAAGCGCAGTTGATTCGAATCAAAAAAGGCGGCGCGGCACCCGAAATTGGGGATCTTTCCCCCATTCCGGCCGTTTCGATGCCGGACAACAAAGCTCCGGTTCTGTTGAATGCTTCACTAAATAATGCGGCCACGTGGAAAAACGGCTGGACAAATGGAAATGTTCTTCAAATAATGTCTGTTTTTCGAGACACTTCGGGGATCGATTCTACTTTTCTCTACCTGCGTAGTACCCCCGGTGGTGGGTGGAGCCTTTTCCAAACTCTGAATTTCGATTCGGTTTATGTGGCGACAGCTCAATACAATTCAGAGCCTTTGCCGGACGGGTATTATGAAATGGCGTTTACAGCCAAGGATAATTCCCACGCGCCGGAATCCCACGGTGCCGGGAGCGTGACTCCCGCCGATTGGAAGGTTCAGGGCAATCGAAGTCTACCCGACACGGCCAATCTAAAATTCCACGTGGACGTCACGCCTCCTGAGACGGTAAGTGTGTCCATTCAACAAAAGGCTGACGTGCTGGTGATTTCATGGACGCCCGCCCTCGATTCTGGCATCGGTCTGGAAGGGTACAAAATTTTGCGAAACGGTGAACTTATGGCCACCGTTTCAGGGCAGGTGGGGAGTTTTTCGGACTCGCTGCAAAAATCATTGCCTGCGCTCCCCAATTCGGATGCGATTTTTACTTATCGTGTCCAACCCTTTGACAGTCTCGGGAACCTTCAAGTAAAAGGAACGGGCCGAGCTTTCCACTACTGGCGGAAGCCGCGCTTCTATTCCGAACCGGTTTTCACGACGGGAACGGAAAACACCGTTTGCTGGCATCCTATTACCGGTACCGATCATTACGTTTTGGAATGGTCGGGTCAGCAGGACTTTTCTGCTTCGGTTCATTCCATTCAAGTCACCGACACCTGTTTTACGGTTACCAATCTGGCCAATGGAGAGAAAGTGTTTTATCGCGTAAAGCGGGTTCAACCGGACGGAAGTGAAACCGATTGGTCCGATGTCATTTGGTCTGTACAGGATCAAACCCCACCCCACCGAACCGCATTTCAATTGGCCGAACTGGATTCAGCCAATTTTTACCACGGTTGGTACAATCGATCCGCCCTTCATTTTTCATTCGGTTTTCAGGATTCGGCGGGGATTGATTCGGTTGTTTTTTGGGAAAAATCCGCCGTTGCAGACCCGTGGCAACGTTTTGCCACAAAAGGCGGGTATGATTCCACTCGTGTAATTTCCGATCAATTCGTCAGCAATTTTCAGGACGGTGTCTATTTCTTTTATGTGTCCGCTCGAGATTTTAGTCACAGTGCTTCTTCTCACGGCGGCCATTTGCAAGTGGAGGGAAATCTGGAAATTCCGGGGCTGACCACTTCTCCGCTGGCGGAAATCAAAATAGACACAAAACCGCCGCGCCCTGTGATTTTACAAGCACGTCAAATTGAGGATAAAATCGAGCTCAGGTGGACGGCTTCAGTAGATTCGGGAGCGGGCATTGGGCTGAAAGGATACAAAATTTACCGAGACGGAATTTTGGTGACCGAATTGAGCGCAACAGACACCAGTTTTACCGACATCTTTTCGTCCCTACCGGCAAAAGACCGCGAGTTTACGTATCAGGTTGAACCGTTTGACAGTCTCGAAAACGTACAACAAATCGGCGGGCAGGCCACCCTTTGGTACCGTGCCAATCCCGTCATGTACGCAGAGCCCGGGCGCACAGCCGGAACCCAAAATCAAGTGTGCTGGAAACCGAAAGCGGAGACAGCCACCTATCGCGTACAGGTGGCCTTGGATTCGCTTTTCCAAAATGGATTGGTTACTCTCAATGTAACGGATACTTGCCTGGTACGGCAATTTCTTAAAAGTGGTAAGACCTATTTTTACCGTGTAAAACAAATCCGCGCCGACGGGAGCGAAACGGGTTGGTCCAATGTGGTGTGGTCCACTCAGGACACCGTGCCGCCCGCGGTAAAAAAAGTGCGAATTGCCGAACACGATTCGGCAGGCTGGCAAAATGGTTGGTACAATCGGAATCAAATACACATAAAATTTAGTCTGTCCGATTCCTCCGGACTGGATTCCCTTTTTCTCTACTGGCGGGTGGATGCGACAAGCGGTTGGCAGCGTTTTCTCGCGCGGGGAGGACTGGACTCGCTTACCAATTTGACGGATTCTTTTGATCAAACGCTGAACGACGGCTGGTACGAATTTTTCGTAAGTGGCCGCGATCATGCACACGCTGCTATTTCGCACCAGAATAAGTGGGTTGTGCTCGGGAATCGCCGTGTGCCTCTCCCGGCGGATACGGCGCAGGTGAAAATCAAAATTGACACTACCCCGCCTTCTGCGTCCACTTTGACCGTACGGCAACTTGAAGATGTCATCCGATTGAACTGGACGGTTTCTAAGGACGGGGCGCTTGGAATCGGTTTGGCCGGGTACAAAATTTTTCGGGGCGATTCCCTCATTGCAACGGTGGGTGCGCTGGTTCAGGTCTTCAACGACACGTTAACCCGTCCCCCTTTTGAAACCACAAGAATCGTCTACCAAATAGAACCCTTTGACTCCCTGGGTAACGTACAAGAGAAGGGTGGACAGGCGGAAATCCTTTACAAACCCAAACCGCGTCTTTACGCAGAGCCCAATTTCACAGCAGGAACCCGAAATGTGGTTTGTTGGCGTTCGGATGACAGTGCCGATCATTTTGTGGCGCAAATTTCAACCGTGCCCGATTTTGCAAATCATGTGGACAGCCTTTCGGTTCAAGATACCTGCGCCCTTTTTAAGAATTTGGTTGGCGGTGTTCGTTATTTTTATCGCGTTCGGGAAGTTCGGAAGGACGGTGGCCTCACGGGCTGGTCGAATGTGGTGTCCTCAAAACAGGATGTTTGGCCGCCGAAGTTCCAGAGTCGCGTTATTCAAGAGGCGGACTCCGCGCGGTGGTACCGCCACTGGTACCCGCAAAGTACGATTCACATTCGGTTTTCGGTGTTCGATTCAGCCGGTGTGGATTCCGTGACTCTCTGGGAACGGAACACTTCGGGAAAAGCGTACGTCTCCTTCGATACTCAAAAATACGATTCGTTGGCACTTGCAGAGGGCGTTTTTACGGAAAATCTTCCCGATGGGAAATACGGATTTTTTCTCTCGGCGAGGGATTTTGCCCACGCACCGGAATCCAGAGACGGGCACCTCCTGGTCAAGGGTAATGAGACTGTTCCCACAGCGGACAGTTCGGCTCAGCTAATTGTTTTTATTGACACCACGCCCCCGGATTCCATTCGGAATCTTCACGGAAGCCAAACGGTTCAAAACGTGGTTCAATTTCAATGGAATGCGGCCGTTGGGGATGCGGGGATCGGCGTAGCCGGATTTCACATTTACCGAAACGGCCAACTTGTGGCGACGCTTCCGGTTGGTGCTGCGGCTTTCAACGACACGATTAGGCAGAATTACTCAACCGTTACGCCGATTACGTACCAGATTACAGCGTTCGATTCCCTTGGGAACGAAAATAAAAAGGCCGGCAAACGAACTGTACGTTTTTACCCCCCCGTGGAAAAAGTAACGATATTGCCGGAACCCGCGTTCACAGCGGGGCATTCCAATACTCTGTTTTGGCGGCCTATTTACCTGACGGCAACCTACACCGTCCAATGCAGCACGGATTCGACTTTTCGGACGGTTTTGCAGGAAAAAACCACCACGGACACCAGCGCCACATTTGAGAATTTGGAAGACAACGGCCTGTATTTTTTCCGAGTGAAGGCAGTGGACAAATACCAGAGGGAGGTGAATTGGTCCGACGTGGTGTCGTCGCGTCAGGATGCTTCACCGCCGCAACTGCTAACAGTGAACCCTCTCAATACGGAATCCATTAACGGCAAATCCTGGCTTTACGGAAGTCGGGTTGTCCAAATGAATCTTTCGGCACGGGATCAAGCCGATGGAAAGGTGGCCAAGGTTCAGATTTATGAAAATGGGACGCTACAGGATTCCATTGCCGTGGTTCCGATTCACGCGTTGCAAACCGGCTTTTCGTACTCATTGAAGAATGCTCCGAACACGGCAATCGACGTGTGCGTCCGGGTAGTGGACGCTGCGGGAAATCAAAGCAAAGCCGTTTGCCTTACGATTTATTGGGAAGAACTCAAAGAAAATATCGTGGCTTTCCCCAACCCGTTTAATCCGAACAGCGGTAAAATGGCCGTCATTCGGGTAAAAGACAAAAATGTAAAGGAAGTGTGGATTTATGATTATTTCGGCAATTTGGTTCGGGTGCTACGGGAGAAAATCTCTGCCCATGATTTTCTGTGGGACGGCAAAAATGGAAAGGGAGAAGTGGTGGGAAACGGGGGGTACCTGTGTGTGATTCACGGAAAAAAAGATTATTACAAGATCGCTGTTTTGAAATAAATAGGATCTCTTTATGAAGAAATCGTTGTGGTGGTTCATTTTTGTCGGAGTAATGTTGTTTTTGGGGCGATTT
>Ga0256833_1003844_pt1 | contig 10178 bp, 21 predicted proteins | sample 356284metaG_FD_190535 | JGI IMG/M metagenome (GOLD analysis project Ga0256833, IMG submission 190535) | Hydrothermal vent microbial communities from Mid Atlantic Ridge, Atlantic Ocean - 356-284 | ecosystem: Environmental > Aquatic > Marine > Hydrothermal vents | place: Atlantic Ocean: Mid...
CAATAGTAAATAAAGAAAGAGGTGCTTGGGGTATAAATTTTAATGGTGGTGGTGAAAATTGGAATGGCAAAAATAGAGAACTTTATGTTCGTTGTGTATCTAACTCAATTAAAAACTAACAAACTTATTTTAAAAGGGTAGAGGTATAGAGAAGTGAAGTGGGTAGAGATAAAATTAATAATATGATGTTACTTTTTATACACCACTTCTCCTCTATCCCTTTATAAGTAGCTAGTAAAAATTAAATACAAATAAATTTCAAAGGAGTATAGGAGAAGAGGTGTACAGAGAGTAGTGTCATATTGCCGACTTATTATCTCTACTACTTCACACCTCTACACCTATGCCTTTGATATTATATTCGATTTTAATTTTAGATTACTACTTATGAGAGTTATTTATATCTAAAAGTAATTCTACCTTTATCTAAAGAGTAAGGTGTGAGTTCCACTTTTACCTTATCTCCAGGTAAAATTTTAATATAGTGCATTCTCATTTTACCTGCTATATGACAAAGAACATTGTGACCATTTTCTAACTCTACTCTAAATGTTGCATTAGGTAATGCTTCTACAACTTTACCATCAATCTCAATTACATCATCTTTTGCCATTACTACTTCTCCTTTATGGATTTGTTAAAATTACTGCTTTTCCATTTACTACTGCTACTTGATGTTCATAGTGACTTCCATTTAAGCCATCACTACTAACAACACTCCACTTATCCTCTAAAATTACTGGTTGATCCTCTTTTTGGCAAACCATAGGCTCTAAACAAAATACCATACCATTCTTAATTTTAGGTCCTTGATTAATTTTTCCATCAACATAATTTGGAATATTTGGTTCGTCATGTGGCTTTTTCCCAATACCATGACCACAAAAATCTCTTAATGGTACAAAACCTGCATCTTTTATAGAATGTTCTAAAATTGAGCTTAACTCTTTAAAACGCATTCCAACTTTAATAGAATCTATTGCCTCATATAGAGCATTTTTAGAACAAGATATTAATTTTTCATCAATTTCAGAAATTTCACCAATTGGCATAGTAATTGCAGCATCACCATAGTAGCCATCTACAATTGTGCCTATATCTAAACCTAAAATATCACCATTTTGTAACTTATAATCAGTAGGAATACCGTGAATAATAACACTATTTACAGATGTACAAACAGAAGCAGGAAAGCCATAAAGACCCTTAAAAGAGGGTTTAGCACCAGATTTAAGAATAAACTCTTCTCCAAGTGCATCTACCTCTTTTAAACTCATTCCCTCTTTTACAATAGAGCGAAGATACTCTAGGGTTTGCCCTACTATTGCACCAGCACGGCGCATAGTATCTATCTCGGCTGGTTTTCTAAGTATAATAGCCATTATAAACCTATATTACCAGGTGTTTGATATTGCCCCATAACTTTTTGAGCCTCTATTTTTCTCATAGTATCAAGTGCAACTTGAACAACAATTAACACAGCAGTTCCACCAAAGTAAAATGATGCTCCAAGTCCACTAATTATAATAAATGGAACAGTAGAGATAATTGCTAAGTATAAAGAACCCCACACAGTTAATTTACTAGCAACATCATTTAAAAACTCTTTAGTTTGCTCTCCTGGTCTAACACCTGGGATAAAACCACCCTGCTTTTTCAAGTTTTCTGCAATATCTTTTGCATTAAATTGAATAGAAGCATAAAAGAATGCAAAGAATATAACAAATAGGAACATTAATATATTATATAGTAATCCACCTGGAGCTAAATAATCACCAATAGCTAAAATAGTTGGATTAGTACTAGTTTTTAAAATAGTCAATGGGAACATTAAAATTGCACTAGCAAAAATTGGAGGAATAACTCCAGAGATATTTACACGAACGGGGATATAATTCATAATTTTTTTACTCTTTTGTTGCATTAGCGTCTTTCTTGAATAACTAATAGGAATACGACGCTCCCCTAACTCTACATATATAATTGTTAAAATAGTTATTATCATAATTATAAAAATTCCAATAACTACTGAAAAATCCATAGTTCCAGAGTTAACTTGCGAAATTGTTTTACCAATTGCAGAAGGAATACCAGATACGATACCACCAAAGATAATTAAAGATATACCATTACCAATACCTCTTTGTGTAATTTGCTCACCAAACCACATTAAAAGCATTGTTCCAGTTAGCATTGAAAATACTGCTAAAATTATAAATGTTGTTAAATCTATTAAAATTGCACCATGAGGTCCATTACCCATTTGTTGTAATCCATAAGCTACACCAATAGCTTGAACAACTGTAATAAATATTGTAAAGTAACGAATAATTTGCATATATTTTTGCATACCATCTCGCTCTTTTTTCATTTGTCCAAGAGCTGGGAAAGTTGCGGCAAGTAGCTCCATAACAATAGAAGCTGTAATATAAGGCATAATACCAAGAGAAATTATACTAAGTCTAGAGATTGCATTACCACTAAACATATTAGCAAGACCTAGAGCATTATTAGCATTTTGATCAAAGAATTGCTTAATAACATCTAAATCAACCCCAGGAACTGGGATATAAGCTAATACACGATAAGCAAAAAGAAAACCTAAAGTAATAAGAATCTTTTGCGTTAGTGTATTATTCATAACTATTTACCACTTGTTGTTACAGCTTCATCTTTAATCTTAGTTGCTAAATCTTTAGCACCTACACCAATAAGCTTAACTCTAGTTACACTTTTAGAAATTTTATGAACACTTCTAATACTCTCTAGTGTAATCTCTTCAAGTTCAGCAATAGCTTTAATTTTTTCAACATTAATAACATAAGGCTTTACAACTCTTGAAGTAAATCCGATTTTTGGTAATCTTTTTGCTAATGGCATTTGACCACCCTCGAAGTTTCTCTTTCTTGAGTAACCAGTTCTTGATTTTTGCCCTTTTTGACCACGACCTGCAGTCTTTCCTGTGCCAGAACCTTGACCACGACCTACTCTCTTTTTCTTATGAGTAGAACCTGGAGCTGGTTGAAGATTATGTAAACTCATATCTGCTCCTTAACCTTTAATTCTTGTTAGAGCTTCAATAGTACATCTAACAAGGTTGCTTGGATTGTTTGAACCAATCGACTTAGCAATTATATCTTTAATTCCTGCAAGTTCAATAACAGGTCTTGCAGCACCACCAGCGATTGCTCCTGTACCTTCACTTGCTGGTCTTAAAACAATTCTACTAGCTTTATATTTATGCTCTACATCATGAGCAATAGTTGTGCCTTTAATATTAATTTTAACTAAATTTTTATGTGCATCATCAATAGCTTTTTTAATCGCATCTGGAACCTCTTTTGCTTTACCATATCCATAACCAACTGTTCCATTTTTATCACCAACAACTACAAGAGCAGTAAATCTAAATCTTCTACCACCCTTTACAACTTTAGTAACACGACCGATGTTTACTACGATCTCTTCGAAACCGTTTTCTTTCACATTATCCATCAGATTTCCTTAAAATTTAATTCCAGACTCTCTAAGAGCCTCAGCAAATGATGCAACTACACCGTGATAAATATAACCATTTCTATCAAAAACGATTGACTCAATACCAGCAGCTTTTAATTTATCACCTAAATCTTTTGCTACTGTTATAGCACCATCTTTATTAGATTTTACACCTAATTTAATACCATCAGCATAAGCTAAAGTATGACCTTTTGTATCATCAATAGCTTGAGCATAAAAGTGTTTATTAGATCTAAATACAGTAACTCTTGGTTTACTCTCGCAACCCATAATTACACCACGAGATCTTCTTTTACGCTGTAAGTAGCGTCTATTTTTAGTTTTTTGAATACTTCTTAACATACCTTGGCTCCTTACTTACCAGCTGCTTTACCAGCTTTTCTAATGATAACTTCATCAGTATATTTAACACCCTTACCTTTGTATGGCTCTGGTGGACGGAAACCTCTAATAACAGCAGCTACTTGACCAACTTGTTGTTTGTCACTTCCACTAACTGTTATAATATTTTTTTCTACTTTAATTTCGATTCCTTCTGGAATATCAAAATTAATAGGATGAGAAAAACCAAGTTGTAGCTCTAAAGTTTTACCACTAACAGCTGCACGATAACCAACACCATTAATCTCTAAAGATTTACTAAAGCCTTTATCTAAACCAATAAAGATATTATTTAAAAGAGCTCTATAAGTTCCCCAAAAAGCTGATGATTGTTTTGTTTCATCAACTCTATTAAACTTAACTTGTTTCTCTTCAATATCAATTATAACTCTTCCATGAGTCTCTAATCTTTTCTCTAAATTACCTTTTTTAGCAATAATAGCTGTTCCATCTACAGATACTTCTACACCAGAAGGTATAGCTACTGGTTCTTTACCAACTCTTGACATTACTCTACCTCCTTACCAAACACTACAGATGACTTCACCACCAACACCAAGCTCTTTAGCTTTGTCGTTTGGTAAAACACCCTTATTAGTTGATACGATTAAAGTTCCATAACCATTTTTAAAGCTTTTAATCTCATCAGAACCTTTATGAACACGACGACCTGGTTTAGAGATTCTTTTAATCTCATTAATTACTGGTCTCTCATTTTCATCATACTTTAGAGTAACTTTAATACTCTTCTTATTGTTCCCTAAATCCTCTACACTAAACTTTTCTAAATAACCCTTCTCTACAAGAATAGAAACAATAGCCTCAATCATTTTTGAGTGTAGAAGAGTTGTAGTCTCAAGTCTTCTCATGCCTGCATTTCTTATTCGAGTAAGAGAGTCTGCAATATTATCTGTCATCATCTTTTACTCCTTAATTACCAACTAGCTTTACGCATACCAGGGATTAAACCCTCACTAGCCATTTTTCTTAAACAAATTCTACAAATACCAAAATCTCTATATACTGAGTGTGGTCTTCCACAAATAGAGCATCTAGTATAACCTTGAACAGAGAACTTTGGCTTTCTCTTAGCCTTAGCAATCATTGACTTCTTAGCCATTGTTTCTTCCTTTCGCAAATGGCATACCTAACTTCTCTAAAAGTGTGTAAGCCTCTTTGTCATCTTCTGTGTTTGTAATAATAGCAATATTCATACCATGAGTTTTCATAATAGAGTCATATGTAACTTCTGGGAACATTAACTGTTCATCTAAACCAAAATTATAGTTACCTCTACCATCAAAACCTTTTCTTGGTACTCCACGGAAGTCTTTTACTCTTGGAAGTGCAATTGATATTAACTTATCTAAGAAGTTATACATTCTCTCACCTCTAAGTGTTACTTTAATACCACTTGGAGCACCCTCTCTAGCTTTAAAACCAGCAACAGACTTTTTAGCAACAGTAATTACTGCTTTTTGACCTGCTATTAAAGAGATAGTATCAGCCATATTAGCAATAAGCTTATTATCTTTACCCTCTTCTCCAGCACCAACACTAATTACAATCTTTTCCAATTTAGGAGTAAGCATTGCATTTTTAATCTCTAACTCTTCTTTAAGAGTAGGAATTAATGAGATATATTTTTCTTTTAATCTACTCATAATTATGCCTCTACTTTCTTAACATTAGAGATATGAATTGGCATCTCTTTTTCAATAAAACCACCCTCTTTATTCTCTTCAGATGGTTTAACAGTTTTTTTTGCAATTTTACAACCAGCAACAATAACAGCATCTTTTTTAGTAAGTACTTTTAATACCTCTCCAGTTCTACCTTTATCATCACCAGCGATAACCATAACAGTATCACCTTTTTTAATTTTAAACTTCTTAGCCATTACCATACCTCCGGTGCAAGTGATACAATCTTCATAAAACCTGCATATCTAGTCTCTCTACTAACAGGTCCAAAGATACGAGTACCAATTGGCTCTTTTTTGTCATCAATTATTACTGCTGCATTGTCATCAAATCTAATTAAAGAGCCATTCTCTCTTTGAATCTCTTTTTTAGTTCTAACAATAACTGCTTTAACAACTTTACCTTTTTTAACTTTTCCATTCGGAGTAGCTTTTTTTACAGAAGCAACAATAACATCACCAACTGATGCATATCTTCTTTTAGAACCACCTAAAACTTTGATACACATAATCTCTTTAGCGCCACTATTATCAGCTACATTTAATCTTGTAAACCCCTGAATCATTAGCCCTCTCCTCTTTGTGTAATTTCAATAAGACGGAAAGCTTTATGCTTAGATAATGGACGACACTCAATAGCGTTAATAACATCACCTACATTAGCTTCATTCTTCTCATCATGTACTAAATATTTTTTAAATCTTTTTACAGTTTTATGGTATCTAGGATGTAATACTTTTCTCTCTACCAAAACTGTTGCTGTTTTATCACCAGCTTTTTTTACTACTTTTCCAGATATTACTCTTTTTGGCATCTCTTACCCTTTACTTAGCAGCAGCATTAATTGCTGTTTTTATTCTTGCAACATCTTTTTTAGCAGCTCTAAGTTCTGCTGTATTAGTTAATTGCATAGTTTTTAGTTTAACTTTTAAAGTAAAAACCTCTAATTTCTTCTCTTTTAGCAGTTTATTAAGTTCTGCTACACTTTTATTTTGAAGATCAGTATATTTCATTGCTATCTTCCCTTGATATAATTTTAGTCTTAAATGGCAACTTGTGACAAGCAAGTGTTAAAGCAGCTCTTGCTAAAGACTCATTTACTCCTGCCATTTCAAAGATAATACGACCTGGCTTAATATTCATAACCCACTTCTCAACTCCACCTTTACCTTTACCCATTCTTGTCTCTAATGGTTTTTTAGTTAAAGGTTTATCTGGGAATACTCTAATCCAAGTTTTACCAGTTCTACTTACCTTTCTTGTCATTGCAATTCTTGCAGATTCGATTTGTCTTGAATCGATTCTACCAGCTTCAGTAGCTTTAATTGCAAATTCACCAAACTCTATTTTATTACCACGGAAAGCTTTACCACGGTTACGACCTTTTTGTTGCTTTCTCCACTTGGTTCTCTTTGGCATTAACATGATTACTCTCCTCTTCTTCTATTATTTCTTCTTTGAGGGCGAGACTCTTTTTTCTCTGGTTGAATACCTTTTTGAAGAACTTCACCTTTAAAGATCCAAACTTTAATACCTATATTTCCATAAGTTGTTAAAGCTTCTGCAAATCCATAATCGATTTTAGCTCTTAGTGTATGTAGAGGAACTCTACCTTCTAAGTACCACTCTGTTCTTGCCATTTCAGCACCACCAAGTCTTCCTGATACAGATACTTTAATACCTTTTGCACCTTGCTTTAGGGCACCTTGAATAGCTTTTTTCATAGCTCTTCTAAATGCAACTCTTCTTTCAAGTTGTTGTGCAACACTCTCTGCAACTAATTGTGCATTTGCTAAAGGTTTTTTCTCTTCTTTAATATTGATTGCAACACTTTTATTTAAAATATTTTGAAGCTTAGTTTTTAACTTCTCAATATCTGCACCTTTTTTACCAATTACAATACCAGGTCTAGCAGTTACAATTGTTACTCTAACTTTTTTTACTGTTCTTTCAATAACAATATTACTTACACCTGCAAAGAAAAGCTCTTTTTTAAGAATTTTTCTAATTTTGTAATCTTCTTCAATAAATGAAGGAGCTCTATCTTTAGCAGGGAACCATCTTGAATCCCAGTTTCTATTAATTCCTAATCTAAGACCTATTGGATTAACTTTTTGACCCATACTTATGCATCCTTTCCATCATTTTTACTAGCAGGAGCTACTTCTACTAGAATATGAGAAGTTGGCTTCAAAATTCTTGATGCTGTACCTCTAGCTCTTGGTCTCCAACGCTTCATATAAGAAGCTTTATCAACTCTACAAGATGTAACTACTACCTCTTCTGGCTCATAACCACCATTAGCTACTGCTGATGCAATTACACCAGATATTACTTCTGCGGCTTTATTTGGCATAAATTGTAAAGAAGCAATTGCTAACTCTGCATTCATACCTTGTACCTCTCTTGCTACAAGTCTAGCTTTTGTAGGAGATACTCTTACAAATCTTAATAATGCTCTACTCATCTTAACCTACCTTCTTCTGAACAGAGCCTTTATGACCCTTAAATGTTCTAGTTGGTGCAAATTCACCAAGTTTATAACCAACATGTCCTTCTGTTATATATACAGGAACAAATTGTCTACCATTGTGAACATTAATTGTTAAGCCAATCATCTCAGGGAAAATCACTGATCTTCTTGACCATGTTTTAATTGGCTTATGAGAGCCTTCTTCTTTTGCTTTAAGAACTTTTTTCATCAAATGATCATCGATGAAAGGTCCTTTTTTTAATGATCTTGCCATTTTCTACTACCCCTTACTTTTTCTTGCGTCTAGAAATGATTAACTTATCACTAGCTTTTTTCTTTCTAGTTTTGTAACCTTTAGTTGGCATACCCCAAGGACTTACTGGATGACGACCAGAGTTAGTCTTACCTTCACCACCACCGTGTGGGTGATCGATTGGGTTCATAGCAGAACCTCTAGTTTGTGGTCTAATACCTCTATATCTGTTTCTTCCTGCTTTACCAATAACCATGTTAGCGAAATCTTCGTTACCAATAGTTCCAATTGTAGCCATACACTCACCTAAGATATATCTCATCTCACCAGATGGTAATCTTAAAGATACATACTTTCCATCTCTACCCATAATTTGAGCATAACTTCCAGCACTTCTTGCAAGTTTTCCACCTTGCCCAGGGTTCATTTCGATATTGTGAACAAGTGTACCAACTGGGATATTTTTAAGTTTCATTGCATTACCAGCTTTAATATCTAAACCAGCTTCTGCAGAGATAACTATATCACCTACTTTTAAACCTTTTGGTTGAAGAATATATCTTTTTTCACCATCTACATAGTTTACTAGACAAATTCTACAGTTTCTGTATGGGTCATACTCTACAGTTGCTATTTTACCTTCGATACCGAATTTATTTCTTTTAAAATCGATAATTCTGTAAAGTTTTTTAGCACCTGCCTCTTTATGGCGAGATGTAATTCTACCATAGCTATTTCTACCAGCATGCGCAGGAAGTTTCTTTAAAAGACCTCTTACAGTTGGCTTAGATGTAATATCACTATTGTCAATCGTTGTTAAAAAACGACGAGACGGTGTATATGGTTTATATGTTTTAATTGCCATCTTCTATCCTTATACGCTTAGGCTTTCGATTTTAGCATCTTCTGGTAGCTTAACATAGAACTTTTTGCTATCAGCACGCTTACCCTCGATACCCTTAAATCTTTTAACTTTTCCGTTTACTCTCATAGAGTTAACTCTAAGTGGTTTAATACCAAAATACTCTCTAAAAATCTCTTTTAGTGCATTTTTAGTAACTCTTGTACTTGTTTGAACAACAATTACACCATCTTCTTGAAGGTTAAGACTCTTCTCAGTGTATATAATTGCTTTAATATCTGTAATATCTGCCATCTTAACTCTCTTTTATTAGATTTTCCCAAACAGATTTTTCTATAACAATTGCATGGTATGCAGCTGCTAAATATCCGTTTAGCTCATTTGGCTCAATTAAATAGCTCTTGTTAATATTTCTAAATGCTAAAAATGTTTTATCATCAATTAGCTCTTTTACTAAAAGAACATCTCTTTGATTAAAAGTATCTAAAAATGCTTTTGCATCTTTAGTTTTACCTGACTCAACAGAGATAGAATCTACTATAAATACTTTTTCATTAGCAACTTTTTCAGCAATTGCATGCATAAGTGCTAATCTTTTTTGCTTTTTATTAACTTTTTGAGTATAGTTTTTTGCATTTGTTGGTCCAAATACAACACCACCACCTCTAAATTGAGGAGCTCTTATACTTCCTTGTCTAGCACGACCTCCACCTTTTTGAGCAAATGGTTTTTTACCACCACCACTTACTGCACTTCTATTTTTTGTATGTGCATTACTAGCTCTAAGGTTTGCAGCATATGCTTTACAATATAGATATAAATTATGAGGATGAACCTCTAAAAAACTTTGTGGTAAATCTGCTGTTTTTACTACTGTACTACTCATTTAACTATCCTTACCATTCCTCTTGCCCCTTTGTGCCCTGGTACTGCACCTTTAAGGATTAAGATTCCATTCTCTTCATCAAAACTAATTACTTCGTTTTTA
>Ga0256833_1003845_pt1 | contig 10177 bp, 8 predicted proteins | sample 356284metaG_FD_190535 | JGI IMG/M metagenome (GOLD analysis project Ga0256833, IMG submission 190535) | Hydrothermal vent microbial communities from Mid Atlantic Ridge, Atlantic Ocean - 356-284 | ecosystem: Environmental > Aquatic > Marine > Hydrothermal vents | place: Atlantic Ocean: Mid...
TTTATTAGCTAAAATTCCCAGACGCCCCTCAGACTAAAGACCCAGAAGCCATCATCATCAAGCCCTGCCGGGTTCCAGGTGTATTGAAAATCTGGCGTAAAAGCCAGATTTTCTGTAGCCTGAAAACGATAATAAATCTCCAGGTGATATTCGTCTTTAGCATCATGTGTGTGCTCATGGCGTGGATCAAGGGCTAGACGGGCAGCATAAACTCCTTTGGCTTCCCAGTAATCTTCATAATCGTCATCTATCACGAAATAGGCAAAACCGAGCCCAAACTCGTCGTCAACACGCCCCCACAAGGTGCCAGCCAGAGAAAAACCTCCAGTAAAGGCATGCTTGAAGGCGTAAGAAAAATCGGTGTCATCCAGGACAAAATTCCCCTCTTCGTCATAGTTAGCATACCCCACCAAATCTCTTCCGCGGTAGCCATAGCGGAAAAAGGCCCCCAGCCAGGGGGTAAGCTTTTGATCCCAGGAAAGTCCAACACCCCAGGCAAATTTTTCGTTTTTAGGGGTAGAAATACGCCCGGCAAAATAGTCTTCCAGCTCATCCCATTCCAGGTGCTTTTCGTTCTGAGACCAGACATAGAAACGATAATTCCCCTCAAGGCCGGAAAAGTTGGTATGGAAAGCAAGTTGAGCCACCAGGAAAGGATAGTCAAAGATGTTATCCCAGCCTGAATCGGCATCTTCATAACCCAGGGTGAGGGACCAGCTCTCAGACTCATAGGCCAGAATCACACCGAAACTATAAGAAGCCCATTCTACAGCCGGATTGTTTACAAAGACCGGGCTTAAGAATTGAGACACTTCGTCATTGGCGTAGGCATTTTGATCCACATCGGTGGTGATGTCGATTTTTCCAAAACGCAGACGTAATTTCCCCGCCCCAAGAGGAAATTCCTTTTCGTACCAGGCCTCACTGATACGCACGTCTCCGTCATCGGTCTCCACCGGCACCATTGAGAGCCCTTCGTCAATAATGCCAGAAAAACTCGGGATCTCGGACTCAGGGTTTTTACCAGAACCCATCTCAAGGAGGACATAAGCCCTGTCTGTATTGGAAAATTCGGTGGAAAGTTCCAGATCCACCGAGGCCGCCGCATAGGCCTTGTCTTCATCTTCCATTATGATGTCTGCCCGGCCGGCAGGTTCCCTACCTCCGTGGGCATGGATATTGGCCAGGTCTTTATCTACCCCTACCACTCCCTGCACCACCGAAGCCACGGAAAGACCAACCTCAAGGCGATCGTACCATTTTTCCTTTGAGGGAGCCGAAGAAACCGAAACACTTTTTTCCCCTTCCTTCTTCTCGTAGGCCTCAAGACGCCTTTCAAGCTCTCTTACCTTTGCCGAAAGCTCTTTGTTCTGCTCCAGAAGCTGCCTTACCATGGCCTTAAGCTCTGAAAGCTCGTCCGCAAAGGCCAGCCCCCCTGAGAGGCACCAGAAAAAGAAAAGACACAGAGAATAGCATAGCAACTTTTTCATAAAGCACCTCCTTATGTTGTTATTAATTTTAAATCCGTGCTATTTTACAGGCTTACCGCCTACGATGAAAAGGGTGAAATAGGGAAGCTTTTTGGACGACGGAGAAGAGAAGGTTTCGTAAACCTTCTCCTGAGGGAGGGAACAAAAAGAAACGCCACAGGTTTTATCAAGGAGCCCTTTTTCTTTGAGGGCCCGATATATGTCTTCGGCCTGGCGATAAACTTTATAAAGGACCAGGGTATCGACCTTTTTTCCGAATTTTTTTACCGCCTCTCCTCCTCTGGCTCCCGAGGCAAAAAGGACCATCTCGTCCCCCTCAGAGAGGGCAATCCCCAGACGGGCTGCGGCTGCTTGAGCGGCGGTAATACCCGGGACCATTTCTATTTCGGTTTCAGGCGCAAGGGCTTTTACGGTGCGGGCCAGATAGCTAAAGGTAGAATAAAAACTGGGATCTCCCAGGGTTACGAAGGCTGCATCGCCGGTTTTTAAGGCTTCAACTACCTGTTTGGCATTTTTCTGCCAGGCCGTTTCAAGCTCTTTTCTTTCATAAGTCATGGGAAAGTCCAGGCGTTTTAAGACCTTTTCTCCGGAAAGATGGGTTTTAATGATTTCTGCCGCCAGAGAATAGTTATTTTTGGAGGAAGCGGCCACGAAAATAGTGGCCACCTCCTTAAGAATTCGAAGGGCTTTCAGAGTCAAAAGCTCTGGATCCCCCGGACCCACTCCAATACCAAAAAGCTTCCCCGCCATCTTAAAGACTAGTAAAGCTCCATAATCTTTAGCATCCTTTTGATGCTGCGGATAAAAATCTCATTTACCTCCGGATACATTCCAAGGCCTTTATAATAGGTCTGGCCACCGATGGTGGTGGTAACGATATCAGTCTTTTTTCCGGCCTCTTCAAGGATCTGCTTCCAGGACTTCTCCCCATCTTCGAGATCTTCTCCCATTACATCATTCATCACGTGATCACCGGCCACATACATAAAAGGAATAAACCGTACCTTCTTAGCGGGATACTTTCGGGCCCGCTCAAGGATAACCTCTCCTGGAGGGATCCCTTCCATGGTCCCCAAAACTACATTCGGGTATTTCTTTTCGAGAAGCCATTCAAGCCCCAGATAAGTGATGTTGGCACCGTTGGTGGTAACATCCGTGCCGTGGGCTACCAGGATATTAAAGCCCTCCGCAGGCGGGAGAAAATAGCGAGAAACAGCCTCTAAAACCTCCTCTACATTCTCCCAACGATAAAAAAGCGGCTCTCCCACTACAATCCTGAGGCCGGGGAAGCGTTCGCAGATTTCGAGAACCTTTTGATACTCAAGCCCTGGAAAAACATGGAGAGGCTGAGCCACAACTTTTCTGTAACCCAGGGCCTCAAGCTGAGCCAGCGCTTCTTTAAGGCTCAAGAGGCGCTTGGGAAGGCCTTTCTTCTGGTAAAAACGATTCATCTTTTCACGAATAATTTCGGAAGTGAAGGCCCAGCGGATTTCATAGCCCGGAAAAGCCTCATGAAGCCTTTTGTCCAGAAAGTCAAAAGTCTTCTGGGCCCTGGTGGAAGTGCCAAAGGCGGCCACCACGATGGCGGGTTTTTCCTGAAGGGTCTGGGTTCGCATTTGATAATAACCCGCCCGAACCTGTGAAAAGAAGATCCCCAGAAACAAGGCCGAAAGTAAGAAAAACAATCGCCACATAAGACCCCCTCCTTAATAGATTTTTGGGGGGCTTGCGAGGCACTGCGTCGGGCTCTAACCCGAACGGGGCAGGAAGCCTCGAAGCCCCGTTCTCTCAGGCCTCGGGCCGGTCTCCCGGCTTCCGGATCATCCTACTCACCGCGCCTTCCCGGAAGGCTTAAACACCTTCCAGTGGCCTGTCACCCGGAAGAATTGCACCTCCGGGCCTAGCGGCTTTCGTCCCCGGTCACGGTTGCGGGCCAGCGCCGGATTTTCACCGGCTTCCCGTTTCACCCGCTTCAAGCGGGCACCCGAGACCAAGGCTCTTATACTACAAAAAGTGAGTCGTTTCAAAAAATTTTATTCTGTTTTCAAAGAACAAGGGCCTGACTTAACCCCAGATTAAAGGCCCAAGGAGTCTTACCCAGATAAAAGTCACCACCCAGGCCACGGATAAAGTCCAGCACACAATGATTAGAGGCCAGCGCCAACTCCCAGTCTCCATCTTGATAACGGGGAGAGTGGCCATGCAGGGGACCATAAGAAGCGAAAAAAGCATAAGGCCAATAGCTGTTATCGGAGTAAAAAGAGGATCTTTGCGAATGCTTTCCAGAAGAGATACCTCCTCCTCGGAGACCTCCCCCAGGGCGTAGATTTGCCCCAGGGTGGCCACCAGGACCTCTTTCGCCGCAAAAGCAGAGGTAAGGGCGATCCCAATGCGCCAGTCAAAGCCTAAGGGCCTAATGACAGGCTCAATCAGCTTCCCAAAGCGGCCGGCGTAACTCTTGGCCAGACGTTCTGCTGCTTCTTCATTTTCGAGCTGCAGTCTTTCTTCAGGAGAGGCTTTGGCTTTCAAGGCTTCGTAGTCTTTGGAAAGTGGGGGGTTTTGAGGAAAGGTAAAAAGGGTCCACATCACAATGGAGATGGCAAGAATTACCGTTCCGGCCTTGCGCACGTAAAGCACCGCCCGGTTCCACATATGGATGAGGACACTTTTTAAAGTGGGGAACCTGTAGGGAGGAAGTTCCATAAGAAAGGGGGTAGGCTCTCCGCGCAGGGTAAAGGCTCTAAAAACCAGAATTGTTAAAATAGCTGCAAGAATGCCTACCAGATAAATAGCTAAAAGGACTGCACCTTTAAGATTCCAGAAACCAAAAAGCTTCCTTTCAGGGATAAAGGCCCCGATTAAAAGGGTATAAATAGGAAGACGGGCAGAGCAGCTCATAAAAGGAGCGGCCAAAATGGTAAGAAGTCTCTGACGGTAATTTTCTATAGTCCGGGTGGCCATGATGCCGGGAATATTACAGGCAAAACTTGAAAGAAGGGGCACAAAAGACTTTCCATTAAGCCCTAACGGCTTTAAAAGGCGGTCTATCACAAAAGCGGCCCGAGGCATATAGCCGGAATCTTCTAAAAGCGAAATTAAGAAAAAGAGAATTACTATTTGAGGTAAAAAGACCAAAACTCCACCTACCCCGCCGATGATACCATCCACAAGGAGACTTTTGAGCATTCCATGGCCCAGATAAGGGGCTATCGTTTCTCCTAACCAGGCAAAAAAAGAATCTATGGCCTCCATAAAGGGGGCAGACCAGGCGTATACCGCTTGAAAAAGAAGGGCCATCACCAAGATAAAAATCGGGATCCCCAAAATGCGATGGCAAACGATGGCGTCAATATAATCGGTAAGGGTTTTGCGGGGCGATTTTTGCACTGTATCTTTTAAAACTTCCTGGATGCTCAAATATCTAGCTTCGGCCAGGACCGATTCAGGCTCATCTCCCAAGAGATTGCGAATTTCATTTCGGCAATCCCTAAGGACTTTTTCGAAATCTTCTGGATCTTTAAGTTTTTCTTTGAGAAATCTCAGTACTTCTTCATCTCCTTCTAACGCCTTTAAAGCCAGCCAGCGTGCCGGATAGCTATCAAGGTCTTCACTTTGAGAAAGAATATAACCCTCTATCTTTTTGACTGATTTTTTAATCTCAGGAGGGTAAAAAAGGACTTCTTCCCTGGGGAAAGGAACTATTTCGTGTTTGAGAACTTTTTCAAGCACGGAAAAAAGTTCTTCTAGGCCTATCTTTTTGTGCCCCACCATGGGGACTACCGGAATCCCAAGCTTTCGAGAAAGTTTCTCAACGTCTATCTCAAACCCTTTTTTCTTGGCGTCGTCCATCATGTTGAGCACCAAAATTACCGGAACCCCGAGTTCAAAAAGCTGGACGGTGAGGTAAAGATTGCGCTCAAGATTAGAGGCATCCACGATATCCACTACTACCTCGGGCTTTTCCTCCACTATCACTTTGCGGGCAATAACTTCTTCGGGAGAATAAGAGGTGAGAGAATAAGTCCCCGGAAGGTCTATAACCCGTACCCTCAAATTTCCAATCTTAAAGAAGCCTTCTTTTCTTTCTACCGTCACTCCAGGATAATTTCCTACTTTTTGCTTAGCTCCGGTTAAGGCATTAAAAATAGTCGTCTTGCCGGCATTTGGGTTTCCCGCCAAAGCAATCTTTACCTCCCGCATAAAACCTCCTATTATTGAGAAACTTTTGCAATAATAGTCAAAAATTTTTTAGTCTTCTATTATTACGTAAGCGGCTTCGTCTTTACGAATAGCAACAAAACCCCCCAAAATTTCTACCTCTAGCGGATCTTTAAGGGGAGCATTACGAATTACCCGCACTGTTCTTCCGGGAACAAATCCCAAGGCCAGAAGTCTCTTCTTTAAAGCCGAAGGTCCTTTTAACATCTTTATTCGGGCCTGAAAACCTACAGGACAATCCCTCAAAAGCATCACAACCTCCCCTTTTGAAGCATTTGAAGCCTTGAGAACAAAAATTCTCGCAAGAAGAGCTTCTGAATCCTTTCCGAAGAAGATAATAAAGGGCCAGAAAAACTATCGTTAAGACGATCAAACTTTCCATCTCTCACCTCCTCAAACCTCAAGCCGCAAATCTTTCCTTTCAAACTCATTATTTCACGTCCATTTATTGAGATTGCATTGCAATTATCAAAATCAACCCAGTATGTCAATAGATATTTTTTAACTTCACAAATAAAAAAGGGGAGGCAAAAGCCTCCCCCTTTTTGAAAGCCGGATCTAGAGTGCTCTTTATAGCGGACCAGTGGACATAACCGGGCTGAGCTCTTCGATCTTTCCGTGTTTGATACGGTAGTTATAGAGGTCTTCTATGTCTTTGTAAATCTGGAAGATCTGGAAGAACCCGTGCCAGTGAGCATAGTCCGGACCGTCCATCGCGGCACCATGACGCGCCCGACGGCCGGTATGATGCCAGAGATAATAGTAAAGCTCTTGGATAGGATCCTTCCATTTGTCTTTCTTGAGAAGACCTTTGGCCTTAAGATCCGCAAGCATCTTTTGGACATTTTCGATGTAAGTATTGTAAAGGGCTACTACGTCATCAAGTTTCTTGAAGTGAGTTTCCACATGAAGGCTTGAGTGACAGTTCAAACAGACCTTCTTCATGAGTTTGCGCCCACGCTCACCATTGCCCCGCTCACCGCTGCGGATAACACTTTTCGCATGCACTAAGTCCCACTTAAGGCGCTCGGTAACGTTATGTGTGGTGGAAAGCTCCCCGATGCCACTCATGTGACAAGTAGCACAGGTAGGAGCAGTGTAATCGCCAGGCTCCCAAGCGTCAGGAGCGGCCTCCCAGTTCCATTCTTCGCCTTCGGTAAGGAACCGCTGACCATGGCTGCTTTCATAGTAAATCTCAATGTTGGGATGGTCCGGACCAAGGTGGCACTTACCACAGGCCTCAGGTTTTCGGGCCTCTGCAATGCTAAAGCGATGACGATTGTGACAGACTGTGCAATTCCCGATACCTCCGTCAGGGTAACGATGCCCTATTCCACCAGGCCAGGTCCCCTTGACGGGTTTTTTATCCGGGCCAAGTTCTACCTTGCCACCATGGCACATCTGGCATCCGGAACGTCGGGTAGCTGTAGTGCGAGGATCACCTTTTGGGATTCCCATAAATTCGCCACCCTCAAGATGATACATAAGAACTTGAAATTTTTTCTTCTCTACTACCGGAGCACTCGCGAGCCTTGAATGTGCACTTTTTTCAAATTGTTCTACTTCAGTAGGATGACAACGAGCACAGGTCTTAGGAGAAACCATAGGCGAGGTATAGATATTGGTTCCTCGCACTCCTTCACACTGACTGGCCATCGGCGAACTCTTGGGCACCACGTGACAGTCATAACAGGAAACACCAGCGTGAGCCATACGAGAGTTCTTCCAGTCTTCCACAATACCGGGGGTTTTTTTGGCATGACATTCGATACATTGTAGAGCCTCTTTGGAATATCCCCGTTTGATAACTAACTCTTTAGTTTTAGATAAATTGGGATATCCCTGGGCGGCATAAACCCCCGGCACCAAGAAGACCGCTAAAAAGGCCAGTAAAAAAGTCCATTTAAACCAACTACCTAACCTCATACAAAATCCTCCTTACCCTTTATTTTTCATTTTTTGCCAACTTTTGCCTGGCTAATTCTTCTTGCATAGCGGTAATGACATCTCCGTGGCCCACGGTCTGGTGACAGGTGATACAATTTTCTCGCGTGTGACCTAGCTCGTACTCCCGGTGAGCTTTGAAGGCCTTAATAGGAATTCCTTTTGCTACAAGGTTTTTATGGCATTCACGACAACCAGATTCGTAAGCCTGATGTTTGTAAGGGACTTTGTGTTTCCAGTGCTCAATCCAATGCTCTGGTTTTCCTTTTCCGCGCAAATGAGCTAGGTAATCATTGAGACCAAATTTAAACTTGCTAATGAGATAATTAATCATGTTGTCATGAGGTAAGTGACAATCTGCACATTCGGCCTTTACTACTCCTTTTTGCGCAGGCCCATGTATCCCGGCTTCCCAGGTCTCATAAAACACTTTCATTTCGTGACAAGAGCTACAAAATTCCGCCTTCCCCGTGGACACCACCTTGGAAGCCGTAATGAGAGAAAAGACCAACGTAATTACCACCCCTACAATCAAGCCCAAGACAATGCCACCTTTGTTCATACAGGCTAATCCCCTTTTATTGTGATTAGTTTCGTTTTGACTTTTTTAAATAAAAATGACGTAAATGTGGAGTTAAAGTTGTAACAAGGATGTTAAGATTTTGGGAGAAGGAAAATTTCATTTTTTGCGTAAACAGGTAAAATTTTAACTGATGTTTTCGATTCTAGGACGCAAAATCCTCTTCGCTATTGCCACCATCCTTGTTCTTTTTTGGCTCTTTTTTGTCTGGTGGTCAATACGGGAACAGAAAAAATTCTATATCCAACAGATGCGTCGCGAGGCCCAGGCTATCTATTATTACATCGTGCTTACTCGTGAATGGATCTCAAGCCAGGGGGGAATCTTTGTTCAAAAAGAAGATAAATTTATAAAAATTACCCCTTCTCACTTTACCAAAGAATTGGCCCAGTTTGCCGCTCCTCGCAATCTTCCCTTTACTTTTAAAGTAGCTGTAATAAACACCCAAAATCCCTCGCATATGCCAGACGAATTCGAAAAAGAGGCTATTTTACACTTTCAAAGGGAAAGAGAGGAAGAATATTGGAAATTATATGAAAAAGATAAAAAACCAGTTTTCAAATACGCTGCACCTTTACGTTTTCAGAATGTTTGTTTTAATTGCCATAACGATATTAAAAATTACCAACCTCCTGCCTGTATTAGTGTTTCTTTAACTGCAACTCCGTTTCTAAATGAACTTAAAAAGAATTATTATAGTTTGATTATTTCATCTATTACAATAACATTATTGATATTTTTTACACTTTGTTGGCTTATAAAATATTTAATACTAAACCCACTTAATAAATTCATTATTGCTGCAAGAGAAATTGAAAAAGGAAATTTTAATATAAGAGTCAAACTTAAAACATCAGATGAATGGGAAAAACTAAGTATATGCTTTAATGAAATGCTAGATAGTTTAGCCAAACAACAAGAAAAACTAGAAGAAAAAGTAAGGGAAGCAACAAAGGAATTATATCAAGCATATTCAGAATTAAAAAGAACAGAAAAGTTCAGGTCAGAATTTTTCTCAAACATAACACATGAGCTAAAAACACCCGTTACCGCCATCAAGGGAACTATAGATCTAATTGAAAGAAAAGGTTTTGCAGATAAAAAACATTTAGAAATAATAAAAAAGAACATTGAAAAACTATCGAAAATGATAAAAGACTTACTTGATTACTCAAAAATAGAAAGTGGTCAAATTGAACTATTAAAAGAAAAAAATAATATTATTGAAGCCATAGAAGACGCCATTTTTTTAGTAAGCCCTCTTTCAAAACAAAAGAATATTAAAATTCTATTAGAAAATAGACTTGATATTTGGGCTTCCTTTGACCACGAAAAAATTCAACAGGTTCTTTCTAATCTTTTGACCAATGCTATCAAATTTTCGCCAGAAAACGGCAAAATTATTATCAAAGTATCAGAAAATAAAAAAGAAATTCGGGTCAGTATCGAAGATTTTGGTCCTGGGATTCCCCCTGAAGAACGCGAAAAGGTCTTTCAGAAATTTTACCGGGTCTCTAAAGACAAAAGGGAAGGCATAGGCCTGGGACTTGCTATCTGTAAGGGAATTATTGAGGCCCACGGAGGAAAAATTTGGGTAGAAGAACCCCCCCACAGGGGCTCTATTTTCCATTTTACTCTGCCTAAAGGAGAAGAAGATGGAGGAAAAGGCCAAAATCTTAATCATTGAAGATGACAGTGACATCGTTTTTATCCTCAAAGAACACCTGGAACTAGATGGCTTTGAAGTGTATGGAGCCGAAAACGCCCAGGAAGGATTTCGTCTTCTCACCGAAAAGAAACCAGATCTTCTCCTTTTGGATCTCAACCTACCAGATATGGATGGGCTCAAAGTTTGTCAGAAAATACGCCGTGAAAGCGAAATCCCTATTATCATGCTTACCGCTCGCGACAGCCTTTCAGATAAGATTAAAGGTTTTGAGTGCGG
>Ga0256833_1003846_pt1 | contig 10177 bp, 5 predicted proteins | sample 356284metaG_FD_190535 | JGI IMG/M metagenome (GOLD analysis project Ga0256833, IMG submission 190535) | Hydrothermal vent microbial communities from Mid Atlantic Ridge, Atlantic Ocean - 356-284 | ecosystem: Environmental > Aquatic > Marine > Hydrothermal vents | place: Atlantic Ocean: Mid...
CGCCGATGAACACACTTCGGCTGCCTGTGGCCGTGGCGCCCGGCCCTTGGGCGATGGCGCCGTCGCCGTGCAGTTCGGCGCGATACCGGGCGCCCGCCTGTTGCAGCAAATCGGCCAGTTGGGCGGCAAAGGCGGCATCGTCGGCCAGCAATTTCTTCACCTGCACACGGAACGCACCCTGCACGTCGGGGTCTTCCGGCGTGCGGCGCAGGTCGGCCAGGGCCTCGGCCGCAGCGGGCCTCTTCCGCAGGCGGTCGGTGATTTCCTGCCACAGTCGGCCGATGGCTTCGGGCACGCGCTTGCCACCGGCTTTGGCCGCTTCGGTGAGCAGCAGGGGCAGGTAGGGCTGTAAGTAGTTCCACAGGGTTTGAGTCAGTTGCACAGAGTCCATGTCAAGCCCTCCTGAAGTGTTGGAACGGGGACGCAAGGTTCTTGCACGCAGAGATTTCCCCCTATTATAGATTGGTTTTCAGAGAAAGAAGGCTGCCTTTCTACGCCCAAGGCCCCTTGGCGTAGAGATCTCAGAACCGCAGCCGAGCGCTTTTTACAGGACAGACACCCCCTTTCAAAACAACACCATATTACAGGACTTACGCAGTTTGGAGAACATCCATGCAGGTTGTGCGCTCACCTCGGCAGTCAAGGCCTGTCTCCCCCTCTCCCCCCGGAAGAGGGGCAGGGGTGAGGGCGAAAAACAGAGCAAACCATCCCTTCCGCCCTCACCTCCCCCATCCCCTCCTCTCCCAAAGGGAGAGGAGGGGAGCCTGAGCATCTGGAAAACCGTGCGCGTGGTGCAACTGCGTAACTCCTGCATATTACATTTTTCGCTCCAATGTTCCAACAGGCTTACAAAAGACGCTTTGCGCCAACCGCTGGACCACCTGGGCTATCTGCCCCGCTACAGGTCCCTTTACAAGAAGAGCCATCTCATGGTTGTATGTCCAGGCTCGTTGGGAGAAATTGGCTGAACCTATCAAGGCTTGCTTGCCATCAACAACGATCACTTTGGCATGTAGATCAGCCTGTTCTTTGCTTTCAAACGAATAGAGATGGAAATGCGAATAGCTATCTTTCATTGCCATCAAAGCATGGATGGTTTCTTCTGGCTGGGTATCCAGACGATTGATGATCATGTGGACTCTGACACCATGAATTAACAGGTTTTCCAGTTTGTCAAATGCACGTCCGGCAACAGGGCTCACAGCATAGACGACAAACCATACTTCATCCTGCGCCGCAGATAAGATATCATCCAGCGTGCTTTCAATGGAACGCGCACCACGTCCCATCCACCCCAACCCTGTAACAGCAATCAGAACTTCGTTCACAGTGTAGTCTCCAGCAACAGATTGCGGTCCAGACTCATATTACGATGCTCGCAGGAGGTTTCCGATACCAAAGCGCAGGCATAGCAGGCTGCGCCATTATATTTCCCTGGCCCAAACTTCTCTTCTCCACATAGGGGATCATTGGAACAGGCGTCCAGATTGTAGAGTGCCCGTTGCAATACCCGTTCGAATTCTGGTACCAGGGCAATCAATCCTCCCAGCGTGCCATCGCCTCCCGGCTGGGCCGTGTACAGCAAAACGCCTCCTCGCGCCCTGCCAGTATTTTCGTCTACATCAATGTACACACGTTCTCTGATGGCCGCAGAGGAATAGCCAGAGTCCACAGCCAGGGCGTTAATCAGCCGATGTGAAAGCGTGTGCCACCAGACAAAGAGAGGATGAAATTGATGGCGATGAAACCCTATCAGCGGAACCGGTGAATAGGCCTCAGGTTTTTTCCAGGCTTCCTGCCAGGTAGCACTTACCGGCCCATCCAGGGTTATAGATTCTCCAGGCCACAGATCAATAAAAATGCCTTCCCCAAACAATTCCACGCCCGGATACCAGGTGCGCCCGCCTGCATCAAAGGACACCGGCACAAGAGAAGATTGCGTGACATTGCCTGCAGGCGCGCGGCGATACCCTTTTTGCACCATGACGACGCGCAGCCGGTTGATCGGCGTCACCCGCAGCCTGCGGCCAGATGGGGTGACAACCTGCCTGACATCTTTTTGTATCACTTCAAACTGTGGAGGATAACCCGGGCTGGTAGGGGAGATGGTGCGTCCTTTCGTCGCCGCTTCCTGGAGTGCCGTAAACTCCTGCACGCGCAGCAAGAACGGATCATCGGGCAGATCCTGTAACACGTCGGCGATGGCTTTCAGTATGGCGGCTTCGTCATAGCGATCAATCTCATTGACAATTGTTTCAGCAAGGCGCTTCTCCGCCACTAACTCTCTCAATCCAGCCACAAATTCATCTTTAGATGGCCGGGACCCCTGACGCGCACCAATAAATCCACGCAACCAGTAAAAGACTGGTGTCATCTCCAGGTAACGATGCAGTTGCGTGTCGCTTTCCGGGATGGTCAGCGAAGTGACAATTTCAGCGATGCGCAGGTTAGAGGCGCCGCGCTGGATAATGCGGGCTTTTTCCTGACAGTCGCCGGGGCGATAGGGTGTATACGTGGATTCTTTCTCAGGAAATCGGCCAGAGCACGTCCATTCCCGGCTATAGGCCAGCCCAAGATTGATAGATGCGCCGCATTTTGGACATACGATATCAATATTACGCAGCGAACCGCTCCCCACCCATTTCAGGTATGATGGCCTGCAATAGTGGCTTCCCTTCTGGTGAACCATACCCACCCAGTCTACATCATCCAGATGCCCGGCAGGGCAGGCGCGCACAAAACGAACCGCCTGGCGATTGGCTTTATCCCAGGAGGTTTCTTCCTGCCCTGTTTCTTGGAAACATAAGGGGCATGTTTTTCCTCTATACAGCACGGCGTGCCGGGGGCACAGCGCCCAGGACGGGAAGGGATGAGTTTGATACACCCCATCGAATTCCGGCCTGCCCAGTTCAGCATTCGAGGGAATGCGAACAATGCCAGCACCTTCCAGCAGGGCGTGGGAAAGGCGGCGGTCGGTGATTTCAAAATCTTCTGGTTTATGATTGTCGAAGAGGCGGGAGTGTTCCAGAGAGAGTATCATGCGCGGGCCGTGGGGGCCTTCCAAAATAGCCCCCGGCCCGTAGGTGGTAATGAATTGCGAGCGTCTGATTTGAGTCATGGCTATCGTTGGTCCTTGAACCCAGTGGTTTCTTCCACGTCTCGTAACGAATTAGGGGCATTTTCAAAGGCTTCGTCAAAGCGGTTACGGTGCTGAGAATCGCCCAGGATGACATTGCGCGTGGGCTGTTGCAACATGGCGTACTCGTAGTACACCAGGTTGTCGGCATCCGGATGCTTTTGCGCAATGTTGCGCCAGCGATCCAGTTCCGAGGCGGTTTCCTGCGCCACGATGCCGGGTGGCGGGCAGCGGCCCGGGGGCTGGCTTGCTGCCCGCTTTTCAAACAGGTCTGGCAAAATCTGCACTTCTGGCGCGTTGCGCCGGTCTTTCATTACATACGCCCGCGCGTGATACACGCCCGAAAGCCGTTGCTGCACCCGCCAGTCCAGCGGCACAGCGCGCCCCCGAATTTTCCGCGCCTGACGGAGAAGTATCACGGCCAGCGGCCCCAGCCCGCGGTCGCGGGCACGCGGAGAAAACGGCGCCACCGTCACCGGCTCCACGTAGCGGTACAGTGCGTGATGGTAGCCGGTAAAGAATTCATAGTGGTCCAGGTCGCGGGGCCGTGTGGCGCGGAAGAATGTCACCACCAGCCCGTTGGTCCTGCGTCCCACGCGGCCAGTCGCCTGGATGTATGAGGCCGTGGTTTTGGGCTGACCATGCACCACCATCAGGCTCAAGCGCGAGACATCCACGCCGGTGCCAAACATGGAGGTGGCAAAAACACCATCCAGGGCGGAAGGCAGCTCTGTGTCCAGGCGCTTCAACAGCGCCGGGAGGCTGGTGGAATGCGCCCGGCTGGAGAGTTCCAGCCGCCGATATTCGTCCAGGGGACGGGCATTTTGGTCAAAGCGGTGCTTCAGCCACTGCGGGATGTCTTGCCGATACAGGGCCAGCGCCCCAGCCAGTTCCCGCACGGCGTTGAAATATCCCACCAGCGTCCAGAAAGGATCCAGAGCGTCATCCGGCACGCTGCCCTTTAGCACATGAGCCTGTTGCAATAAAGATGACCAGATGCGCACGATAGGCGTCTGGGCGCCTTTGCCCGGTGCGCAGATGCCCACGTAAAGCCGACCGGAGCGGCGGGTATCGAGAGGGTGGATCGTCTTGCTGGAGGCAAAAAAACGCTCGTCAGCCGCCACCGCGGAAGGCGGAAACTGAAACAGGCGGCGGGCAAAAAGCGAGTGCACCTGCGCATCGGCTTTGCGCACGGTGGCGGTGGAAGCGATGTATTTCGGGCGAATGATCTTTTCCCCCTCTACGCGCTGACAGAGCAGGTCAATGGCTGTCTCATACAGGCCCACCATACTGCCCAGAGGGCCTTCAATCAGGTGCAATTCGTCCTGCAAAATCAGGTCTGGCGGGTCAAAAGGTTTTACTTCACAATGCAGATTGCTTTTTGGGGGGTGTGGCTGGTACGTTTTTTTCCCTCTGTTGAGAGCTGGCGGGCATCCTTCGCGGTAATACCCAAAGCGGCTGTGGTAGTGGGTGACGTTGCCAAACAACGTGGCGGCTTCCTCCTCATAGGCCAGACGGGCGAATTTATCCACTGTGGCAATCACCAGGGACGGCACGCGGCGATAGACCTGATCATCCACCGTGCAGGCAGGAATGGGGATAGCCCTGGCCCGCTTCTCATACCTGTCTTCGCGAAAAGCGCCAGGGATGTCCTGCCATTTCTCCTCACCGATAATCGCGGGCAGGCCCGGTTCGCTCCCTGTTTCCAGGCCAAGCGCCATCTGCCGCGCCTTCTTCGCTCCTTTGCCCGAATCATAGCGATTGAGAGGCACGGCCTCCGCCCAGGTGTGCTGATTGAGTGCGCATTCCGGATTGGGGCAGTAAATCTCAAAATCGGCCTCTTTGTCGGGATGGCGTCCCTGCTGCGGGTAATGCAGGATGAAGTAACCCGGGCGCGAGGCGCGCACTGATGCCAGTTGTGCCGGAGAATCTGGCGCATCCAACAAGGGACGTATTTCGTTGTACCACCAGTTATCTACCTGAATGTCCCGCAGGTTATGCTGGGGTGGGATGTGCAGGGTTACAGAAAGTGTCTTGAAACCGTTGGGATGCGTCGTGATGGACGCTTTCCTGATCGTCACGTGCCCCTCAGGTGCCGGCAGGGGCGTCGCTGGCATTTGAGCACGTCCGCCGGAATACAGCAGGTGCAGGGTAACATCACCTTCGCCCAACCCCTCTGCCGGAATGGCCAGCACGTGGCCACAGGCAGGACAGGTGGTGATCTGCGCAGGCTCTCCCTGGATGTAGAGTTCATGATATTGTTTGATAATTTTTTTCAGAGCGCCATCAGAGCCATGGTAATCTTTCTTCAATCCTTTCAGAATGTCCAGCGCCCCAGCGAAGTAGAGCATACGTCCCCTGGATGTGCGCGTACCAAATCCCTGCAACCGGTTAGGCGTCACATTGCCGCCGACCCATAGGCCAATGGAAAAACGAGTTTTTCCCCACAGGAAGGTCTCTTTTGATGGATAACCCCCTGGCCGCCAGCCCACAGGCTTCCCATCCCTCAGCCCCTGCACGCGCAGGAATTCGCAGGCCGTGATCATGCCCAGGGCGCGGCGGAACTGTTGAATGGTGAGCAGGCGCAGCGTATAGCGGGAAATCACACTGACGCCCGCTCCGGTAACATCCCGCTCGCCGCCGCGGGTCAGTGCGCGACGTCTTCGCAGTGCCAGAGTGAATGCAATCAGCCCCAGATAGGCCTCAGTTTTGCCGCCGCCGGTCGGGAACCAGAGCAGGTCGCAGATTTCACGATCCGGATGGCCCGGTTTGATGAGTGCGGGCAGGTTGAGCAGGATGAAGGCCAGCTGGAAGGGTCGCCATTTCAGGTTAATGCCTTTCCAGCGCGCCTGAGTGGCAATGGCCTTATTGGCAAAACAGAAGGCCAGCCGGGCCTGTTTATCCTGCGTCAACAGGTCAATGGCTTCCTGCATCCGCTCAGCGGCAGTGCGGCATTGCTGAAGGTTGCGCTGCGCCGCTGGTTGATAAACCGTATCCAGGTTGCCGGCCTGTTGTTCCTGTTCGGCAATCCAGGCGCGGTAGCCGTCCACCAGAGGCTGCAGGGCGGTTTTCAACTGGTCGGCTTCCCAGGTCTCAGCCAGCACCTCCGGTTGTAATTCTGGCTCATGGCCATACTTCACTGGCCATTCCATCTCCGGGGCCATGATGGGGTAAACCGGTACCAGTTCGGTGCGCAGGTCGGGCGGCGAAAACCGGCTGCGATGTGGCTCCGGCACCACCCCAGCATCCGTCCAGATGAAGGGCGCTGCCTGGGGACGCTGGCTCTCGTCCTCGAAGGGACGCTCCGGATCAATTGCCTTCCACATGGCTGCGCACATGTGCCCGCGTGCCAGGGCGCGACGGCCGTGGTACAGCATGGAAAGGCTCAAGTTTTCCTGCTCTTCATCCACCAGCAACCCCGCCTCCCCGCTGAGCTCCCGCACCACTTCCACAGGCACCAGGCGCGTACCCGGCCCCAGGTTGATGCGAATCTGCGGCTGGAAGATGTATTCCGAGGTATCAGGGCGCTTGTTGGGATTGGCGACCAGCGTTTCGTTGACCAGGAAGACAGACACTCGCCAGTCCCCGCCGTCAACCGGCCGGGCGCGCAGCCACACACGCACCCCCGGTTCAGGTCGCCATTCTTTCCTGTCCTGTGTGGCATCCACAAGACCGGTCAGATAATACTGCGGATGTCTGTGCCAGCCGTCTGCTTCTTTATGATACCGCGCCCAGGTGGCGCAGATCTCAATCTGTGGCATTTGCCCCTCAGGCGCTTCCACGGTGAAGGACAGACCGATGGAATGCGCCAGGGCGCGCGGGTCGAGCGCGGGGGTGAAAATGCCTGGCAGGATGGCGTAGCCCTCGCTATGCTGGTCTTCTTCGCTGCTGGTCTCTTCTATCAGGTCATCAACCTCATCCTCAATGCGCTCCTCCAGCCCCAGCTGGTTGTGGTTTTTGACTGGTGGCTGCAGAACGCCAGTGATGTATTCGGAGAAAGGATCCTGCCCCGGTGGCAGCACCTCTTGCGGCCCATCCCGGGGGCCCAGCACTTCTTTCACCAGCGCGACTACCATTTCATTGCGAACGTTCATCCGGTTCTCCTCTTTTGGGCAGCAAAATGACAGTGGTCTTTCAACGGGCATCCCCGGCAGAGCGGCTCTTGCTTTTTCAAACACACCAGATGTGCCAGATCCAGCAGGGCATAGTTGAAGTGGCGCGGTTCCTGCGGGTCGAGCAGGGCCGCCAGGGCAACACGGAAGCGTTGACTCCGACGGGAGGAATCTTTCACTTCCCAGCCTAGCAGGCGACCGGCCACGCGCACGGTGTTGGTATCCATCAGAGCTTCCGGTTCGTTCCAGGCAAAGCAGCGCACCGCCCCGGCCACATACTGGCTGACGCCCGGCAGCGATAGCAAAGCCTCCCGCTCACGCGGAATTTCCCCGCCATGCCGTTTTTGAATGGCCTGTGCCATTTCGTAAAGCAGGCTTATCCGCCAGTGCAGCCCCAGGGAGTAGAGCGCCTGATGGAGATCCTCTTTGCTGGCCCGCACCAGGGCTTGCATATCCGGGTAGCGGGCAATGAAGGCGTTGTATACCGGCACCACCTGCTTCACCTGGGTGCGGTGCAGCAGAATTTCTGCAATCAGGATGCGGTAGGGGTCGGTGGTCTGCCGCCAGGGGAAGGGGCGGAAATGCCTCACCCCCCACGCCAACAAAGCACGGCGCAGGGCGGCGACCTGGTGGGGCATCAACGGCAGTGTGGCGGCGGCTTCGCCCATCACTTCTCCAGCAGGGTTTCCACGATGGCCTGCATCACCGGCGGACAGACGGCGTTGCCCAGCAGGTGAATTTTGTTGCGGCGTGTGCCGCGTGCCAGTTTGAATTCTGGCGGGAAGCCCATAGCAGCCTGCAACTCCGGCGGCTGCAACATGCGCATCATGTGGCCGCCGTTGCCATCCGGTTTGACCAGAGCAAAGCGGTCTACCGTGGTGATGGTGCGCAGCGGCACATCCAGCGGCTGCCAGCCGCCCGCTGCATCGGAGCCATAATACACCAGCAAGAAGGGTTTATCCCGACCCAGAGCCGCAAAGGCGCGTTCTGCGCGGGCCAGAGTGTTTTTCGCCCGCCGTTCCGTAACCAGCGGCGAGAAAGGATAGCGCCCATTCAGACAGACCACCTGACGGGCAGGGATTTCTCTGCCAGCGGGCGCTTCTATCACCGGCGGCGTTTTTTCGCGGTCGAAGATAATGTACAGGCGGCGACGGCGCTGCGGCACACCGAAGTGGCTGGCAACCAGACTCGCCTCTCGATAACGGTAGCCCCCTTTCTCCTGCATAATGTTCAGGAAATGGTGGTAGCCATCCCATTTGCGCATGGAAGTGACGTTTTCCACCACCACCCAGCGCGGCTGAAAGACTTCGGCGAAGCGCCAGACGTTCCAGGAGAGGCGCAAACTGGCTTTGTCTTTCGGCGATGCACCCCGCGCTACGCTGTGACTGGTGCACTCCGGCGAGGCCAGGATCAGGTCGACCGGCCCGATTTCATCGCGGATGCGCTGGATATCGGCGCGGGAAAGGGCGGCCAGGTCCACCTGGTAGAAGCAGGCTTCGGGAAAATTGTCCTTGAAAACGGCGCCTGCCAAGTCCCACTTATCGAACCCGGCCACAATCTCCACCCCGGCGGCGCGTGCCCCCCAGGCATTGCCGCCGATGCCGCAGAACAAATCAATGGCGCGTACCTTACCTGACTTCATAAACCTTCAACACCTCGTCTCCATAGTGGTTGATGACTTTCACCGCGATCTTGCCCGTCTCCGGTTTGGGGAAGGGGCGGCTGACCGTGCGGTAGAGACTCGCCCAGGCTTCTTCGTTGATTTCGGCTTTCAGGGCACGTTTGAGTTTTTCGTAAGGTTTGTCCATGCCGCTAAAGTAGGCGTGGCGGACGAAGAAGCTCTCTTCATTGTAGTTCGTGTCAATGAACCAACAGGCGATGTCGTCCACCGAACTGGGGCGCACCTCGCCGGTGGTCGGGTCGTAGATATCCAGGCCGCGGATTTCCACTTCGATCTGGTCTTCGCCCACCGGGCGGATTTCTATATCCGGTTCGCCGAAGATCAGGAAGAGATTGCCGGAGCCGGTCTTCTTGAGCAGGGCCTCGCCCATCGCCAGGTCGGGGTTCATGCGGACGGGCAGGACTTCCAGGCGCCCGTATCGTTTCGCTTCCTCGCTGACGTGGGGGTCGAAGGCGAAGCCACACACCAGGAGCAGGTCGAAGCCCAGGCCGCGCACGGCTTCTTTGGCCGCTTCCTTGACCAGTTGCGGGGCGACGGTACCGTGTTCGGGGCCAATGGCCACCGCCACGCGGCGGGTTTCGCCTTCCTTCGTGGTGTATTCCCCCTCGGCCTGGATGTAGAGCCCGGCGTAGGGTTCCAGGCGGTCGAATTTCAGGCGCTCGCCCTTTTTGGTGTTCTGCACCCCGGCCCGGCGCAGGTTGGCCAGGATGGTCTCGATGAAAGCATCGCCGTTCTCGCGCGCTGCGGCGCGCTCGGAAGCAGGCAGGTCGGCGTCGGGGGCCAGGACGCGGTAGGGACTGAGGCTTTCCACGGTGAAGGGCCCGGCGACGCGAATCCGCTTTTTGTCCTCGTAGGGCTGGTCGTAGAGCGTCTCCTGCCCGGCGTTGCGGGCGATGGAGGCGTCGATTTCCTGCTGGCGCTGGCGGCGCAGATCCCACCAGCGTTCCAGTTTGCGCCAGATTTCCGAGCCAGGGGTGATGCCCAATGCGGCAAGTTCCTTTTCGGTGGCGGCGCGTTCGGCCTCGCTCTGGTAGGGGGAAGGCAGGCGGGGGATTTCCCATTCTTCCCAGGGCTGCGCTTCGGCTGCGGGCTCGCTGGCGCTCGCCCTCCGCTCAGCGCGCAGGGCGTTGATTTCGGCGCGCAGGGCCTCCAGTTGGGGCTGGTATTTTGCGTGGATGACGTCAATTTCTTCGTTGTTGGCGATGTCGCGCAGGGTGATGTGGGGCACGGTTTTGTAAACGAAGCCCT
>Ga0256833_1003847_pt1 | contig 10175 bp, 7 predicted proteins | sample 356284metaG_FD_190535 | JGI IMG/M metagenome (GOLD analysis project Ga0256833, IMG submission 190535) | Hydrothermal vent microbial communities from Mid Atlantic Ridge, Atlantic Ocean - 356-284 | ecosystem: Environmental > Aquatic > Marine > Hydrothermal vents | place: Atlantic Ocean: Mid...
TGAGTTTTTTCCTCAGGCGGGCCTTTATGGACAGCATGACCTCGTCAACGGGGTCAATGCTCTCCTCCAATAATTCAAGTCTCCTCTTGAGTTCCTCAAGCTGATCCCTAAGCTCCATGCTACCACCGGGTACAGGTTTTTGTAGTACAATTTTCTGTACTCAATTAGCACGGTAAGTATATAAAAGTTTATCGGTTGAGAAAGGTAGAAACATTGAGCAGTCTATCGGGGTGTTGAAAAGAGTAAACAAGAATCAGCCGAGCCTTGCCTCGATGGCCTTTATTTCCTCATCGAGCAGGTTCCGTATTTGCTTGAGCAACTCCAGGTATTCCTTCAGGGTTTCCCTGTCAATCTTTCTCTCCCTGCCTACCTCATCAAGCTTCTTTTTGAGCCTCTCGTGGTAGCTTATCGCGGTGTAAAGGGAACGGAGTGCGAGGTCGTTCGATGTTCTCAGGTACTCCCATCCCTTGTCGGTTAGGCTGTACTTAACGCGTCTCACCTTGCCCTTGTATTCTTCCCTCGGCTCCAAGAGACCTTCTTCAACCATCTTGTTGAGGAGCGTGTAGAGGTTGCTGTGGCTCGGCTTCCATATCCCAACGGTAAATTTCTCCATCTCCTTGAGTATCTCGTAGCCGTGCGTTTCTCCTTTGAGGCCAACTATGACGAGGATGATGTTCTTCAGCGGGACGGTGAAGAGACCCTTTATGATTTTTCTCTCAACGTCTCCCGTTGAAACCACCCCTGACACGTAAATGACCAAAAACCTTTATAAACCATTCCCTCTCCCTACATGTCGAAAATAGACATGTTTAAAAATGGAGTGTTGAATGCCAACATAGGTGGTGAACATGTCCTGGAACGAGTGGATTGTGAAGCACGCAAAGCTCATCGTCGTGGCCTGGGTAGTTGTCATAATCCTGGCCACACCTCTAGCGATGAAGCTGAGCAGTGTAACCAACTACAGCATGAGCCAGTTCATGCCGAAGCACGTCGAGAGCGTTGAAGTTCAGAACAACATGAGCAAGTACTTCCCGAGCTTCGCCCAGAACGACAACATGACCTACATAATCATCACCAACATCAAAGTCAACAGCCCACAGGCGAAGGAAGCCTACGAGCGCTTCAAGGAAGAGGCAAAGCCCTACGGGAGCAATTTTACTTCCTACTACGATGCCGTTGAGCTACTCCACAACAAGTCCTATGACATAGCACTCAACCTTACAAAAACAACGGCTAACTTGACGGGAATATTCTACAGTTTTGCAATCAACGCGAGCAACGCCTACAGGTTGACCCTCCTCAAGATTGAGAACCTCAGCAACCAGGTCAAAACCCTCAACGAAACCGTTCCCGAGCTTGCAAGGGCCTACCTCGCTCTCGAGGCCAACCTGAGCGTTCTCTACAACCAGAGCCTCGTCCTGAGAGGTGCTTTGAACAGGACCGATCTAGCTTACGTTGGACTTCACAGAAACCTCACGGAAGCGAGCGAGCAGTTGAAAACGTTAAACTCAACGATAGCAGTTCTTAACGCCGGCCTCTACAACCTCAGCGATAACTACGCGCGGACCTACATTGGAACCCTTGGAACCTACGGGGCACTAGTCCAAGCCGGAGCCTACGAGAGGGGCCTTGACCAGGGAACGGCCGAGGCCATAGCCCAAAGGCTCAACGTTCCGGTCGAGTTCGTTTACGCGGTCTACAACGCGACCTATCCGGTTTACTCGACCTACGGTTCAGGGGCAATAACCGACGGCTTCCTTGCCAACGTTACTAAGGCAATGGTTCTCAGCCGGATAAACAGCTCAATGCAGAAGAGCCTCGCCGAGGCTTATTCAGTTGCCTTCTACAGAGGAGTCATAGACTTCGACGAAAAAGCCGGAAGCAACTACGCCCTGATCCAGCTCGGGGAGAACGCGGTTAAACCGGTTGAGGAGATAGCAAGTAACGCACTCAGGAACCTACCTCTCGTCATTGAAAGTACTGGAGGAAGCTACGAGGTTCCCAACCTTGGAGGAGTTCCGGCAAAAACTCTGGCCTACATTGTGAACGTCTCGATAAGCCTTGGAAGGAATCCAGCACCGCTTGCCGTTGAGAACGCGACCGTTGAAGTCGCCAAGGTTCTGATGGGTAACAGTCAGCTCACTCAGATGCCCAACGCGGATGAAGTACTCATGACACTCCTCGTTTACGGCCCGACGAAGGAGCTTGAGATTAATCTTCTCACTGGAGCGCTCAAGGAGAAGCTTCCAGCGGAGCAGAAAGCCTTAGCAGAGCCGATAGCGAAGACGGTTGTAAGCTTCGACTCCAACGCAACCGGTGTTCTGGCAAAGAACCCCGAGACACTGAAGAAAGCGACAGTCTCACTCCTCACCCAGCTGGTTAGGGAGAGAGGTGTTGAGCTTTCCGAGGAAATCATAAGCCAGGTCTACGACTCCAATGGGGACGTTAAGCCCATTGCCATCGAATTGCTTATTCAAGAGACGGAGAAAAGAACCCACAGCAAAAAGCTGGCTCAGACCATCGTGAGCGTTGTCTTAGAAAATCCGCAGGAACTAGCGAGGGGCGTTGGTGTGAAGGAGGCCGTCAAGGAGATAATCACCCGCTTGGCCGGAAAGACACCAATAGACCTCGGAAAGGTCGTGGATGAGCTCTATGCCGGCAAGAGTCCAGAGGAGATAGCCTACGACCTCTTTGAGCAGGGGGTTAACGAGGAGCTTGCCAACGTTACCGCTCCCAAGGACGTCAAGGAAACGCTGAAGGAGATAATCCTGACCGTTGCCAAGAACTATCCAATGAGCAATGACCAGATTGAGGCCCTCGTCAAGGAGAAAACTGTAAAGCTCGTCGAGAAGTTCGTGGAAAAGATTAACCTCGGCGTCCCGATAAGGGTAAACGCGACCCAGCTCGTGGAGATAGCCTTCAAGTTCAAAGACGACCCGAGCAAGGTAACGAGGGAGGACGTCAGGCCCATAGAGGAGGAAATCTATCCATCCATCTACAGCCTGGCAAAGGACTACATAAGCATGCTCAAGAGCCCCGACAACACGACGATGCTGATAACTATGGTTCCGAAGAGAATAAACGTGACGGACCTTGAAAAGTCCACCAGATTCCAGTACGAGAACACACTCAAAGCCAAGGAAGTTCTCCTAAAGGAGATGAAAAAATACTTCCCGGATGCTCAAGCCTACATCAGCGGAACACCGGTTCAGACCTACGAGATGATACACTACGGCAAGGAGGACAACGCGAAAACAACGAAGTTTAGCTTCATAGGCGCCTTGGTAGTCCTGTTCATCATCCTTGGAATGGCACTCCTTGCGACGCTTCTGCCATTTACAGGTGTTGCAACTGCAACCCTAACAGCCCTTGGAATCCTCTACCTGCTCGCGAAGGGGGACATAGTCAACGTCGGAAGCTGGGCCCAGATGATTACGGTAACTACGGCCCTCGGTCTTGGAATAGATTACTCCACCTACTATCTGCACCGCTTTAAGGAGTATCTCGCTGAGGGCTACGACCACAACAGGGCGGCAAGTGAGGCACTGAAAAGGGCTAAGGATGCCGTCCTCGCGAGTGCCTCAACCGACATCATAGCATTTGCCAGCTTCATACTCGCCTGGGAGTTCCCGATATTCAAGCAGATGGGCATAATAGCCCCGATGGCCGTCATAGTGGTACTCATAGCGAGCCTGACTTTCATCCCGGCCATAACCGTCCTAATAGGAGACAAGCCCGTGTTCTGGTGGCCGAGGCACGTAAAGCACATCAGGGAAAGCGACGTTCACGAGAAGAGCAGAGTCGCGGAGTGGTCGATCAAGCACGCAAAGGCCGTGTTGCTGATATTCCTCATCCTGCTCGCTCCGGCAGTTTATGCGTTTATAAACTTCAACGGAACCCACGACATAAAGCTCTTCCTGCCCAAGGACAGCGAGACGTATCACTTCCTCGAAATAAGTCAGAGCAAGCTTGGAGCGGATGTTATGGGAGCCACCTACGTCATCATTAAATTCAAGGGCAACGTTACTGATAAAGACCTCGCAACTATTAACGAAATCGTGAGGGACATCGAAAAGATTGACGGAGTCAAGTACGTTTACACAGTAACCCAGCCCTACGGAAAACCGGTCAACGCGAGCCTCGATAAGCTCAAGGCCATAGGTGGGGGCAAGTACATTTCAACGACCGGGAACATGGTTCTCATAGAGGTTGTCAGCAGGTATCAAGCGACGACCAAACCCGCCCACCAGATGGTTGAGAACATCAGGGCCCTTCTCAAGAACTACGAGGCTCAGGGGAAGATTGTAAAGGGCATGGTCGGCGGTGGAGCTGCTTTGGACCTTGACCTCAGCAACCTCATCAACAACATATTCTGGCACAGAATCTTCCCTGTTGCCTTGGCGCTCATGTTCCTGTCCCTCATACCGACCCTCAGAGGCATTCCAGCAGTCATCTCGACTATGGCAACAATCGGCACCGGAGTACTCCTCAGCATAGCGATATCAACGTGGCTCTTCCAGAAGGTATTTGGCCAGGAAATCATGTGGTTCCTGCCACTGATGGTCTTCGTTGTGCTCATGGGAGTCGGCATCGACTACAACAGCTTCTACCTCGTAAAAGCCAGAGACGAGTTCGAGAGAAGAAGCCCCAGGGACGCCCTCATAGTCGCGGCTGGAAGCATGGACCTCGTCGTCATAGGCCTCGCGGCAGTGTTAGCTACCACCTACGGTGCACTGATGCTCAGTTCCGCCTGGGGAACGAGGGAAATCGGATTCGCTTTAGCGGCGGGGGTGCTTATAACAGCAACGCTGGCAGTTTATTTCCTTGGTCCAGCAATGATGAGTCTCTTTGGAGAAAAGGCCTGGTGGCCACTGCACAAAGGCAAGAATGAATGACCCCTCCCCTTTCTTTTTCCTGCGTTTGTCCTCGACAGACTTTTAAACGCTAAGTTGGAGCTTTTAGCATGAATATCGTCGAGATGCTTGCTCTCATAGCCCTAGGTTACGTTCTCAGGAAACTGGTTAAGTCAGAGAAGCCCTTTGACTACCTTCGAATACTGGTTAACGACGTTCTCCTTGCCCTGTTCATCTTCGGAAACGTCGTGAGCAAGGATTTAGCCTATCTCCTCAGCATAAAGACGGTTTTTATATACGTCTTCCTGATAATCGGGGTAAGTCTCTCAGCCTCGTACCTCTACGGCAGGTTTAAGCTCAAAAACGACCCCTGGGCCGGTGCGCTGATTGTTCTCTCGATTTACCCCAACACCGCTGCTCTAGGCTTCCCCATAGCGAGCCTTTTCTTAGACGACATAACTCCCGCGATACTCTACTCCACGACCAACTCCATGATAGTTATTCCAATAGTCACATTCATAGCTGCCCACTACTCCAGCGGGGGTGCGAGCGTTAAAGAGAGCTTTCTAAAGGCCTTGAAGTTTCCGCCGACCTTGGCAAATCTCCTCGCTCTGGCCCTTGTTATAGCGGGAATTAAACTTCCAAACTGGTTCATAGGGCCTGTCAAAACGATTGGCTGGCTCAGCATACCCCTCCTCCTCATTTACTTCGGGTCAAGAATAACGCTGAGAAGCTTTGAGTGGAGGAAGCTTCTGGAGGTAGGGACATTCAGGATAGCGATCCCATTTCTTTTTGTTTTCCTGACGCTCAGAGAAGCTAAGCCCGAGGTTTTTTATTCCGTCCTCGTCGAGGCCTCAATGCCACCAGCCATAGCCGCCAACGCCATCCTTGCCCAGTACCGGTTAAAGGCCGATGAAGCCATAAGCGTGACCTTCATTCTCACGCTCCTCGTTATCGGGCTGTTCGTTATGCTGAAAAGTTTCTCCATGTATTAGGTCACCCTAAGGAAAATGTAATAACACTCTTTTACCTACTCATTATTTAAGGTGATGACATTGGATAGGATTTCCTTTCTCGTTTCGGCTCAAGAAGTCAAGGTCGGAAGGCCCAAGTTCGGCGTCTTCGGGACGGTTGGAAACAGGCTCTTCTACATGAGAACTCACAGGGGAACGCTCGGGGATGCGCTTAAGAGAGGGCTGGCTTATTCCGGGGTTGGAAGCGTTTACACCAAGATGCGCTCCTGGGAGGAATACCGGGAAAGCCTCAACGAGCTTTTGAAAACCCTTGAACTGCCCGAGGACTTTCCGGAGAAGGTTGAGAAGTACGTTCGAAAGGCGGAGGAGGGCTTTCTCGCCCACGCCGAGGACGTTGAAGTTACCCGGGGAAAGGGCTGGCTCGGTGGAGAGGGCTTTGAGGGGCTCATCCCTGTTGAACTGAAAGGTCCCAGCGGCTCGATAAAGCTCCGCGTTCACAAGGAGGCCTTTGAGAGGGGGGTGAAGCCGGTTTTAGAAAAAATGCCCCTCAAGTCCTATCGCGAGAGAAGGTTCTGGCTGGGGTGATCCCATGGGCCTTATGGACAGCCTGAAGAAGAGGGTGCAGAAGGTTGAGGTCGAGGTCAGCGCCGAGAGGTTCGCTGAGATATGGGATAAGATTGCCCCCTACAATTCGGAAGTCCATTTAAACCCCCGCTCCAGAGCTGTGGATTACGTGAAGGACGTGAGGGTCGTTGAAGAGGAGGTTGGCATCTTCAGGAAATCGAAGGAGAAGCGCGTTAAAGTTGACGTTTACCGGGACTATTACGGCGATGAAGACTACGAAGACTCATGGAGTGACTATGAGACGGTGGTTTTACGACCAAACGAGACGGTGAAGCTCCGGTTTACTAAGGAAAACTACGAGAAACTGTTGAAAGAACTTGGAAATGTCTTCGGAGGTGATTGAATTGAAAAGGATCGTGCTTGCACTCGTCCTCGTCTCCATAATCGTTGTATCCGGCTGCATTGGTGGTTCTGGCGGGACGGGGGAGAGCGAATCCCCCAAGACCATCTCCCATACGATGACAAGTGGTGGGAGTGGCTCGACCGGTGGAGGAAGTTCTACAGGCAAAGTAATCGAGAAAGGGGACAACTGGGTTCTTTCATGGCTTGAAGGTAGCGGCCGAAAGATCGATTTCAGGTTTGAGAATGTGAGCTTTGGTAACCTCTATGGAAAAAGGGTAACCTTTCCCAAGGGGCTCGAGGGAAGAACCATCTCAACCCTCCCAACGGACGTAACCGGCGATTCGGTTGCTCTCCTCTGGGATGACTCAAGCGTTTACGATCTTAGGGCCTGCGACTGCGTGGATAAGTACTTCGAGGTTGATTCATACCCCATATCAGGGGTCAAAGAGGCGAGCGTTATCGGACAGGCGGTAGTTGGCATAAGGGACGACCATCCCTTCGTATACTGGATGCTCCAGAGGCAGATACTCGACATCTATGACAAGGCCGACGACTACGCGGTGATAACAGACGACAACGATAACTACGTTCTGGTTTACGTTCACGACAAAAAGCTAACCTTCGTTCCGATCTCTGAGTGGCTTCCGACGGAGCCTGGAACGCCAAAGGACTTCAGGACGGAGAGCTTTGAATGCGATGTAAACGGCATCTACCCCAACGTTGACTCAGAAAACGACGACTACACAGGGCTTTTGCTCGCCACGGACTGCGGTCTGGTCGTTAGGTCTTCCGACGGCCAGTACTACGGTGTGGCCTTCAAAGATGAAAAGGTGGAGTTCCTAAGCAACGAAAACGACCTGGATGGCTTCGTTCTGGTTTACCTGCCGGAGGAGAAGGCGGTTTACTCGGCGGTTGTCAGCCTCGTCGAAAACAAATACTTCGTCAGCGAGCCCATAAAGGTTTCCGAAAGGCCTGACGCAGGCTCTCTGAGCACAGACGGCTATCTCGTCCTTTCCTGGGGAAAGGAGATGAAGATATACGAGTTCGTGGACAACAGAGCCTATAGGGAGCTTGCGACCTTTAAGCTTCCCTTCGAGGCCAAAGACCTCTTCGCCGACCTTTCGCTGAACGTCTATGCCCTTGGAGACAGAGCCTTCCTGATGTTATCCGGAAGCGTAGAAGACTGGGCAGCAGAGGAAACCTCCTCCGGAGGGAGTGAGGAGACCGAAACCCAAACCGAAACCGAAACTCAGACTCAAACTCCCCAGAAGTTCTCATACCGGGACGACTTCAATTACCTTAATCGAAACTTCTGGTATGCCGGAACATGGGTCACCAACGAGCCTTACCAGAACCTTAGGATAGATAACGGCGTTCTGGTACTGTCAGTTGACGAAACAGACAGGGGCCCATACCTGCTTAGTAGATCGATTGAGGTAAAGAAAGGCGACGTTGTGGTCATAAAGAGGCGAGCCTACGCACACTACGCCAACGAAGAGTTCCAGGGGGAGCTGATTCTACTCCAGACGGATCTTCCCGGTTTCAAGCTCGGGAACACTGAGAACTGGAAGGCCAATCTCGGAAGCCCACTCTTTTCGGTGATGTACCTGCACTACTACTACGAGCCACGGGAACTTTACATGCCAACGAAGGACGGATTTGCCCTGGTAGGGGAGAACTGGAGGGAGGACAACTACGTGACGACCGAGCCGATATGGGACGAGTGGTTTGATGAGGAGGTAGTCTACGATACATCCACAGGGGAGGTAACGTACTACCTCAATGGAGAGGAAGTCGGGAGCGTTAGGGCCAGCCCCTTAACCTCCAAGTACATACGGGTATTCATGCACCCCTACGGATGGTACACGGGTCACTACATGAAGGTCGACTGGATAGAAGTTAAGATAAAGGGCTGAGCGTTTTCTTTTTAAATTTCTCTCCCAACTTTTCTCGGTGGTTTCCATGGAGCGAGTCGTTGAGATTCTAAAGGAGATCCTTGAGATACCTTCTCCGACGGGCTATACCGGAGAGGTTCTTGCTCACATCGAGAGGAAACTGAACGATGCCGGGATAAAAACCCACTACACCAACAAGGGCGCGCTTTTAGCTTACAACCATCCGGAGCCGGAGCTCGTCATAGCTGGTCATGTAGATACGCTCGGGGCCATGGTTAAGGGAATCCTGCCCGACGGCCATTTGAGCTTCACCCGCGTTGGGGGGCTTCTTCTCCCGACCTTTGAGGGCGAATACTGCACGATAATAACCCGCTCCGGGAAGAGGTTCAGGGGCACGCTCCTCCTCAAGAACCCGAGCGTTCACGTGAACAGAGACGCCAGCAAGAAGGAGCGCAAGGAGGAAAACATGTACATCCGCCTAGACGAGCTCGTAGAGAAGAAAGAGGACACGGAGAAGCTTGGCATAAGGCCGGGAGACTTCATAGCCTTCGACCCGAAGTTCGAATACGTGAACGGCTTTGTCAAGGCTCACTTTTTAGATGATAAGGCGAGCGTCGCTGTGATGATAGACCTGCTCCTCGATTTGGCTCAAACCCTCGAAAAGCTCCCGGTGGCGTTCTTCTTCTCGCCCTACGAGGAGGTCGGCCACGGAGGCTCAGCCGGCTATCCACTCACAGCCAAAGAGCTCCTCGTCGTTGACATGGGGGTGGTCGGCGATGGCGTTCACGGCAAGGAAACAGCAGTGTCGATAGCGGCCAAGGATTCGAGCGGTCCGTACGACTACGAGATGACGACGAAGCTCATCGAGCTGGCCGAGAAAAACGAGATACCGCACGTTGTTGATGTCTTCCCCTACTACGGCTCCGACGGCTCTGCAGCGTTAAGAGCGGGCTGGGACTTCAGGGTTGCTCTCATTGGCCCAGGCGTTCACGCGAGTCACGGCATGGAGAGAACTCACGTCAAAGGGCTGCTCGCGACCAAGGAACTACTACGGGCTTACATCGAGGAGAACTCTTCTCCTTGAACCTATTTTCTCCATACTACGAACCCTCCAAGTACGAGAATGTCCAGTTTAGCCTTTTGAAACGTCCTCAGCGCATCCTCAGGTGAGCAGACTATCGGCTCGCCGTGCATGTTGAAGCTGGTATTTAAAATCGCCCCAAGACCAGTCTTCCGCTCGAAGGCCTTAATTACATCGTAGTAAACCGGGTTGATTCCCCTCCTCACAGCCTGTGGCCTCGTTGAGCCATCAACGTGAACAACGGCGGGGGCAGCTTCCCTAAAGCTTTCGCTTGCCGTGTAGCTCATGGTCATGAACTCGTTGGGCCTTCCGTTTAGGTCTTCAAGGTATTCCCCGGCTTTCTCCCACAGCAGGGAAGGAGCAAAAGGCTGGAAGACGTCGCGCTTTAAAGCCACGTTGAGCCTCT
>Ga0256833_1003848_pt1 | contig 10175 bp, 8 predicted proteins | sample 356284metaG_FD_190535 | JGI IMG/M metagenome (GOLD analysis project Ga0256833, IMG submission 190535) | Hydrothermal vent microbial communities from Mid Atlantic Ridge, Atlantic Ocean - 356-284 | ecosystem: Environmental > Aquatic > Marine > Hydrothermal vents | place: Atlantic Ocean: Mid...
CAAGAGGACTTTGAGCATCTATTAAAACTTGAACGATGGGGACGATTATCAAGCTTTTCAGGCTATGGGCTTATTGCTGTTTTAGCCTCTTTAGAACTTTTTGCACCTGTTAGCACTTTTTTATTTGTCACACTTGTTATTGTGAGTGCCATACTTATTAGCACAGGAAACCTTGCCCGTTGGGCAAATGTAACCCACCCTATTTTACACGGAGCCTATGACAAAGTACCTAATATTCCAGAGCGTTATACCAAAAAGTATTATGCTAAAGGGAGCAGACGTTACCTTGATTGGTTAGATTGGATTGAACCTAAAGCGTGGTCATATGAACATAATATTATGCATCACTACCATTTAGGTGAAAAAGATGACCCTGACAATGTTGAGCTTAATACCCAATGGATAACCGAATCAAAAATGCCTATGTGGTTTAGATATCTCTTAATCTATGCTTTTGCTGCAACGTGGAAATTTACCTATTATGCACCCAATACCCTTAGAGTTCTCGCAAACAAAAAACTCAAAGAAGAGGATAAAATTGAGATAGAAGCACTCGATTGGAGTCCTAAAACGAAACTAGGACTTGAACTTTGGATGGACAATATTTTACCCTATTTTATGATTAAGTTTATTGTTATTCCTGCACTCTTTATTCCTTTTGGGATTTCTGCTGTTTTTACAGCTCTTTTGGTGGTGGTTCTTGCTGAAGTTTTTACCAATTTACACTCATTTTTAGTCATTGTGCCTAACCATTCAGCCGAAGACATCTATATGTTTAACAAACCTGCCAAAGGCGATGGTGAGTTCTACTTACGTCAAATTATGGGTTCAGTAAACTACAACACAGGTTCAGACCTCATTGACTTTTTACATGGTTGGCTCAACTACCAAGTAGAACATCATCTCTTTCCTAACTTACCCTTAAGTCAATACCAAAAGATGCAACCAAGAGTTAAAGAGATTTGTAAAAAACACAACTTAGAGTACCGACAAGAGTCTGTCTTTAAACGTATGCAAATGACCATTGAGCTAATGGTAGGAAAAAGCAAACTTTTAAGAGTCGATGGCATATAAACATAAACCTTAGAGGGACTCTTCTAAAATTTATTTGGGATTAATCTTTAACAAGTATAATCCTAATCATTAGAAACATAAGGTTTACTTTTAAGGATTATTATGAAAAAAATTTTAGTTATACTCTTCGCTTCTGGCTACTTTTTATTTGCCAATACATTACCAAGTAGCATTAGCACAAGTGTTAGCAATATTAAAGAGGGACAAATACACGTCACAGCAAATGTGCCAAAAGGCATGAGTGGTATTATTATCCATAACTATGGACATGGATTAAGTGCCATTACCCATACAACCATCTCTTTAGGCTCGGGACAAGCAAGCATTCAAGAGTACACCACAATGCAACATGAAAATATACCAAGTATTAAAACAGCCGTGACAGTAGGCGATAAAGTTATCTTTGGAAACTTCTATAACAACGCTTTACTCATCGCACCCAATCAAAACAGTTACAATCAGATTACAAAATCTTTTCACAAAAATTGGATTCACCCAGATGCCTTTGCCTTAGATTTTATGAAAAATGGTGAATCAAGCCTTAGCTTAGAAAACCTCAAAACATTTTCTAAACTAAATCAAATTGGATTGATACTGCTTGTCGATAAAAACAAGGTTCTCATCTTAGACCCCATGTCCAAAAAATTCTTAGGGGCATTAAATATGCAGACAAACCAAGCAAATCCTATATCTCCTTTTTATGCACGATTTAATCAGATGGACGTTTCAACATTTGGCTTGTCAGAAAAATCTTACACCCCTTACTTTGAATCAATAGCAGGAGTTAAATAGTATGTTAGAAAAAAAACATTTAAAAGCTTTTGTAAGCATTGTTGGTGATGAGAACATCTATGATGACAAAGCCCATATGCTAGCTTATAGCTACGATGCAACCCGAACACACTATGAACCTGATGCTGTCATATTTCCACGACATGAGCAAGATGTAAGCGACATTTTAAAATACTGTAATGACCATCAAATAATCATCACTCCACGTGGTGCAGGAAGTGGCTTTACAGGTGGGGCATTACCTGCTAATGGTGGCATTATTTTAGGCATGGAAAAGCACATGAACAAAATCCTTGAAATTGACACTCAAAATATGGTTGCTATTGTTCAGCCAGGGGTAATCAACAAAGATTTACAACGTCATGTCGAAGAGCTTGGACTCTTTTATCCACCAGACCCTGCCAGTGAAGAGTACTCTACTTTAGGAGGAAATGTAAGCGAAAATGCAGGAGGCATGCGTGCTGCCAAATATGGTATTACCAAAGACTATGTTATGGCACTGCGTGCTGTTAGAACCAATGGAGATGTTATTCAAGCAGGAAAACGAACCATTAAAGATGTGGCAGGATACAACACAGCAGGAATTTTAATTGCTTCAGAGGGAACATTGGCGGTGCTAACGGAACTTACCCTAAAACTTATTCCTAAACCAAAATTTAAAAAGACCTATATGGGAATTTTCCCAAGCGTTGATAATGCGATGAATGCTGTCTTTAAATCCTTAGCTAATGGTGCGAACCCTGTGGCAATGGAGTTTTTAGACAAACTGGTTATTGAAGCCCTTATTAAAAAATTGGGTGTTGATTTACCCAAAGATGCTGGAGGTGTTCTCATTGGTGATGTTGATGGAAATGTCCCTGAAGAGGTGGCTTTTCAACTTGAAACATTAGAGGCATCATTTAAAGAGAATGGTGCTATGGCATTTAAAGTAGCCCAAGATGAAGAGGAAGCAAAAGAGCTATGGTATGCACGTAAAAATGCCTCTCAATCCATCACCATCTTTGGAAACAAAAAACTAAATGAAGACATCTCTGTACCCCGTTCTCTTCTCCCTGAAGCTTTAGAAAAAATCTATGCTTTAGGTGAAAAATACGGTTTTAAAGTCCCTTGTTTTGGACATGCAGGTGATGGGAACATTCACGTCAATGTTATGATAGATATTGCCCAAATAGACGAAGGTCACAAATGTATTGAAGAGATTTTCCAACTGGTTGTCGATATGGGTGGAACATTAAGTGGCGAACATGGTATTGGTACTTCTAAAGCCCCTTTTATGAACATTGCATTCAATGAGCAAGAGATGAACTTATTTAAAGACATCAAAAAAGCGTTTGACCCAAATAATATTTTGAACCCTGGGAAGATGGGGCTGTAATGCAACTATTCTAAGGAATAATTTTTACGCTATAATGTGAGAAAAAAGAGAGACCATGCAAAAAGCACCTTTAAAAACACGACACCTTATCAAAAGCTACTATGTGTTTTTAAGAGACTTTCTCTCCTCTCTCTTTCAAGATAAGCTCTCATACTACTCAGCCTCTTTGAGCTACTACACCCTTTTCTCAATTATTCCTCTTTTGGTGATTATTTTGTCCATTTTTACCAACTTACCAATGTTTGAAAATGTCTATCAAGAGATACAAACCATACTTTTTGAGAACCTAATGCCCATACATTCCAAAGAGATTTTGACCTATATTAATGGATTTGTAGAGAACTCTGGGAAACTTGGAATGGTAGGTGTTGTTTATGTACTGTTCGCATCTTTGATGTTCTTTAAAAACTATGACTATATTGTCAATGACATCTTTGAGAGTCAAAGAAGAAGCTTTTGGTCATCGGTAACCGTCTATTGGACACTCGTGACACTTACGCCTATTATGATGGTTTTATCTTTTTATCTCTCTAATCAGATTCAAGTTATCTTAGATAAAAATCAATTTACCGATGGCATTGAACTACTTCAAATTTTACCATTTTTCATTGTTTGGTCCATCTTCTTTTTAAGCTATAAGATTTCAGCCAATGTACACGTTTCAGTAAAAGCAGCAATGATTAGCTCTTTTATTGCTTCCTTGGTCTGGTACATTGCCAAAAGTGGGTTTATCTTTTATGTAGTGCATAACCAAACCTACATGAGCATCTATGGAAGTTTAAGTATTTTACTCTTCTTTTTCTTATGGATTTACATCTCATGGGCAATCTTCTTACATGGCTTAAAGTTTTGCCATCTGCTTGAATGCAGTGATGAGATAGAAGCCATTAACTAATAAAAAGTATCTACCCCAATAATAATCCAACAAGCAATGTGTAAAATCACCGTAAAGAGAACTGCTGAAGAGCCAAGGTCTTTGGCTGCTTTGGCTAAAGAGTGAATCTCTGTGGTAACCAAGTCCACCACATTCTCAATAGCAGAATTAAGTAACTCTGCGACCATAATCATAAAGTAACTCATCAAAAGTACCAATTTATAGATAAGTTCAAATGGCATAAAATAGATAGCTGGCAATACAATTAATGCAATAAAAAGCTCCAACTTAAAAGAGGTTTCTGTTTTAATCGCATGGACTAAACCATCTAAAGCATAAGAGGCATTTTTAAAAAGGGTATATTTTGGTTTATTATTCATAGATTACAGTCCAAAGGTTAAGACAATTTGACCATTTCTAACATCAATTCCTTTAACAAGAGAGGAACCCATTCCTGCTTTTGAAATGTTATAGATAGGTTTTTTTGAAATGGTTTCAGCAATTAACAATCCAAGTGCATTTCGCATGTCATTTGTCAAATACTTTGCCAAAGAAAAATCTTGAAACTTCAAATCTTGAACCATAGGATTGGCTAAATATAAATTTTGTGTTTTAGGGTCATAACGTACGCCCGAAGAGAGACTTAATTTCCCTCCTAAGCCATTGGGTAAAAACATATTGGTCACATTAAATCCTGTTCCAATAGAGAGTTTATCTGAACCTGCTTGTCCTAAAATATTGGGGTCACGCATCTCAACTGTCCCAAAACTTCTACTCTCTTTGACGGGAAATTGTCCTGCTAATGTAGAGTTTATCATGCTCATAGGCACGGTAATAGAGTAACCTCGTCCTTGTGGGTCAATCCCAACACATGCTGTAAAAGAGCCTACTAAAAGCCCTAATATTACCAAGAGTGATTTTTTTGCAATTGTTTTCATATCTATCCTTTAAAATTTAGTTGTTGTTTCTATATCGTGTGCTTTGTTGTAAGCTTTAATTTTACGCACATACGCATCATGCTTTCTTTTACGCATGGCTTCTCTTTTAAGTAAATCTATTTTTGCCTGTGCGTGATTGACAATTAAATATTTTTGCTCAACCATCTTTCCAATAATTTTTTGAAAAGTAGGGGCTGCTGTTTGTGATGCGAAATAGACTTTTTTAGGTTTAATCACAAAAACACCGATACTGTATTTATGTCCATACTCATCATTGGCAAAACCAAAGAAGCTACTGTGGTACTTCTCCACATAACGCCCATGTTCAGAGATGTGTGCTGTTCCTGTTTTACCACCCACCTCTAATCCATCATATTGAGCAGCCGTTCCTGTTCCTCTATTGACCGTACCTAACAACATATCTTTAACAATATCTGCTGTCTTAGCCGAACATGCTTGTAGTGAGGCTACCGTCACAGGAGGAGCATAGTGTTTGGAATTTTTATCACTCATCGTGTGAACAATTTTGGGCGTAACAGCAATGCCATCATTGTTAAAAGCAGAATAACCTTTCATCAGTTGCATAAAGTTTACAAGCAGTCCATAACCATATGCCGTATTTGCAGCATGTACTTTATAGTTAAGCAAATAAGCTGGTTTAATCCTTCCTGCTAACTCTTTTGAAAGGTCAATCCCTGAAAGTCGTGCAAAACCGAATTTTCTCCAACCATTATATAGCTCTTCTCCAGAGAGTCGCCATGCAATTTTAGAAATACCAATATTCGAAGAGTACATAACAATTCCCTTTGGGGTTAAAGCTTTAAAGTTATCATCATCTGAAATTGTATAATGCTTATTGACCACAAATTTTCCACCTAAGGGGATTGGTTTTCTTAAATTGACTTTGTTGTGTTCTATTGCCACAGCCATGGTAAAGGGTTTCATAACAGAACCTGGCTCATAAAGATACTCGGCAAAATTTGGGTTCAATATATTGACATCTTTTTGATGAATGTAAGAGGGATTAAAACGCTCTGAAGTGGCTAAAGCCAACAACTGACCTGTTTGAGAATCCATCACTGCTGCCATCACCTCCTCTGCTGCTGTTTGATTTTTCATCTCATCTAAAATAGTTTCTACCTCTTTTTGAAATGCGATTGGGATATTAAGATGCAAGTCCAAGCCATCTACCCTTTTCGTCTCTTTACTCTCACCATTGAGTAGAGGTGTACGAAGTGCATCACTTTTTCCTTGAATTTTTCCATCTCGTTCGGGCAATAAATAAGCACTATAAGCCTTTTCTAATCCCTTAATCCCTGTTGATTTTTTATATTTCTCTCCTGTTTGACGTACATATCCTAAAACAGGTGTCAATGTGTTTTTATGAGGGAAATAACGGTTTTCACTAAAAGGAACAATATCTAAAGCATGAATCATATGTGGTTTTTTAGGATTGAGTGGACGAAATATCTTTAACCTCATCATCTTATGTGAAAGTGATTTTAAATCACTTGCTAGACGATAATCTAAATTATTTGCGATAACAATATATCCTGATTTTGCTTTGCCTGATTTATCGACAAACTTAGATGCCACTTCTTCTTCACTCATGCCAGAGTAGATAGAAAAAAGCTTAATAAAAAGATTCTTTTTTGTTGGGTCAATACTTCGGGTATTGATTTCAGCTTTAAAAAGTTTATTGCTATATGCCAAAACAAAATTATCAGCTGAAATAATTTTACCTCGAACTGCCTTATTCTCAACGCTAACAATTTTTGAGTTTAAGGTATCAGCATGCATCACTTTATTGGCTAAATTTATTAAAAATATAAAAAATAGTAAAAATATTCCCAAAAACATTGCTAATAAGATGGCTGAACGATAACGTATCATTTTATTTTCTTGCATATTAGCCTTTTCTAAGTAGTTAAAAAGAGATTTTACTAAAATTCTGATAAAATATGCCCATTAAACCAATAAAGAATATAATTCATGATTGATAAACCCTTATTTAGTGCAACAATGATCCTCTTAATCTTGGGGTTAATTATGTCCTACTCACTCTCAAGCTATGTTGTTTTAAAATATGGCTATAACGATATGCATTTTTTTATTAGGCAAGGTGTCGCCGTTCTTATTGGCTTTGTACTCATCGTAGGACTCTCAAAACTTGACCCAGATAAATGGTTTAAACCCATAGGCGTGATGCTATTTCTTACTTTTCTTATTGTGTTACTCATTATGCCCCTTCTTCCTGAATCTTTTGTTAAAAGTGTGGGGGGAGCAAAACGATGGATAAACTTGGGTTCTGTTTCCATCACACCTGTTGAGTTTTACAAAATTGGCTTTATTATGTTCATTTCTTGGTCACTCGTACGCACACGTCTGCCTAAAGGAAAAATGAATTTACGCTCAGAGATAAAACTTTTTGTTCCCTATATTGTTGTCTTAATTATTAGTACCCTACTCATTGCTGTCTTTCAAAAAGATTTAGGACAAACTGTAGTGCTATCACTTACACTTATTATTCTATTTCTTTTGGTGGGGAGTAGTTTTCGTTTCTTTTCACTCCTAGCAGGACTCTCATTAGGGTCATTGGTACTGCTTATTATTACCCAGCCTCACCGAATAAAACGGATTAAAGATTGGTTTCTCTCTTTTAACAATGAAAGTAACCGACTCGAAACCTACCAAATCTCAAACTCCATAGATGCCATACGCAATGGAGGCTTCTTTGGTCAAGGCATCGGTAATGGACAATACAAACTAGGACATCTCTCAGAAGTCAATACAGACTTTATTTTAGCAGGTATCTCTGAGGAGTTAGGCTTTGTTATGATTATATTGGTTACGCTTATTATGCTTTTTATTATCTTTCGTATTTTTAAAATTGCGGCTAAAGTAGAGACACCCACTTACTATCTTTTTTGTGTCGGTTCTGCCCTACTTATTACCTTTTCATTTTTCATTAACTCATTTGGTATTTCAGGAATTACCCCTATTAAAGGGATTGCTGTTCCCTTTTTAAGTTATGGAGGGTCACAAGTCATCGCGTCATCGCTAAGCATTGGCTTAGTGTTAATGATTTCTAAAAAAATAAAAAGGAAATAAATATGAGCATCGTCATGACAGGAGGAGGCACAGGAGGGCATCTTACCATTATTAAAGCTGTAAAAGAACATCTTTTAGAGGAACAGCTTATCTATATTGGTTCTACCAAAGGGCAAGACCAAGCATGGTTTAAAGAAGATGAGCAATTTCACTCAACTTACTTTTTACAAACCCAAGGAGTCGTTAATCAAGGTCTTTTAGGTAAGATAAAATCTATCTTTATGCTTGCTAAAGCCACCCTACAAGCCCGAAAAATTTTAAAAAATGCTCATGCTAAAGTGGTCTTTTGTGTCGGAGGATTTTCAGCCGCCCCCACTTCTTTTGCAGCCATTACCTTGGGTATTCCCTTGGTTATCCATGAACAAAATGCAGCCATCGGTTCTCTTAATAAACTTTTACGTTCTCGTGCTAAAGCCTTCATTAGCTCTTATGAGGAACAAAGCCCTATTACGGCTTACCCTATTAAAAATGAATTTTTTGAAAAGTCACGCATTAGAGAAGAGATTAAAAGCATTATTTTTCTAGGAGGTTCACAAGGTGCAAAAGCCATTAATGAATTGGCGTTAAAACTCGCCCCTACGCTTAAAGAAAAAAACATTAATATCATTCATCAAGCAGGGGAAAGAAACATACAAGAAGTTGAAAAATCCTATGAAAAGCTAGGCATACAAGCCAAAGTTTTTGGCTTTACCAAAGAGCTTTCAACTTACATGGAAGAAGCAGACTTTGCCATTGCCCGTTCAGGGGCATCAACACTTTGGGAACTCTCAGCCATTGCCTGCCCAACACTCTTTATCCCCTACCCTTATGCAGCAGGCGACCATCAATATTACAATGCCAAGTTTTTAAAAGACCTCGATGTTGCGTGGATAATGCGTGAAAATGAGCTAGATGTTCAAAAAGTACTGAAACTTTTAGATGAGAACATGCTAGAGAAGTCACAAAAACTTCAAAATTTAATAGAAAAAGATGGTGCATTACAGATTGCTCAATTATTAAAGAATATTTAACTTAATATTCTTTCTTTCTCTTAACCTCCTTTTAGCTATAATTCCGAGCTTTTTATAATTTTCTATAAAAGAGAAGCAAATTCTCATGTAGTTATTCCTTGAACGGTTGCACTTTTTGTGTTAAGGACTACAGTGGCATAAACCAACAGACTACGGTCTTTAAAAATATTATTTTTGTCTTGAAATACATAATCAAATTATCTATTTTTGGACTTTTGCAAGGAGCAAAATATGGTAGCAATGAAAGATTTATTAGAATGTGGTGTACACTTTGGACACCAAACAAGAAGATGGAACCCAAAAATGAAAAAGTTTATTTTTGGTGAGCGAAAAAACATCTACATTATTGACTTACAAAAAACACTTAGATACTTCAAATACACTTACAATGTTGTAAAAGAAGCAGCAGCTGAGGGTAAAACCGTAATCTTTGTAGGAACAAAAAAACAAGCACGTTCAGCAGTTAAAGAACACGCTGAAAGATGTGGAATGCCTTACGTTTCTACAAGATGGTTAGGGGGAATGCTAACAAACTACCCTACTATGAAAAAATCTATTAGAAAACTAGAAATCATTGAGCAGATGGAAGAAAATGGTCAGATTGAAATGCTAACTAAAAAAGAAGCACTTATGCTACTTAGAAAAAAAGCTAAACTTTCTGCCTACCTTGAAGGTTTTAGACATATGAAAAAACTTCCAGATATGATGTTTGTTATTGATGCTGTAAAAGAACACATTGCTGTTAAAGAAGCAAGAAGAATGGGAATGAAAGTTGTTGCACCACTTGATACAAACTGTGACCCAGATGTGGTTGATTACCCAATTCCAGGAAACGATGATGCGATTCGTTCAATCAACCTTTTCTGTAGAGAGATGGCTGAAGCAATCATTGAGGGTCAAGCAGAATTAGCTGAAAAAGAAGGTGTCGCAGCTGATAATGCACCAGCAGCAGATGCTGAACTTGGTGAAGCAATGATGGCACAAACTGAAGACCCAGAAGT
>Ga0256833_1003849_pt1 | contig 10174 bp, 7 predicted proteins | sample 356284metaG_FD_190535 | JGI IMG/M metagenome (GOLD analysis project Ga0256833, IMG submission 190535) | Hydrothermal vent microbial communities from Mid Atlantic Ridge, Atlantic Ocean - 356-284 | ecosystem: Environmental > Aquatic > Marine > Hydrothermal vents | place: Atlantic Ocean: Mid...
CAGGCATGGGGAACACCTCCGGTTGGGCCGTGTCGGGTCGGATTGCGTTCCTGATTGTACCACCGCGGTGCGGCGGGGCGCGGCGCATTGCGTCCGGCGCGGCGGGCCGCGTCCGGCCGTGATGCAGCGGCTATCCCCGACGCGCTTCCAACGCGGCGCGCAAAGCCTGCCGTACCACCTGGGGGTTGGCCCGACCCCGGGCCCGGCGCATCACCTGGCCGAACAGCCAGTTGAGTACGCTCTCCTTCCCGGCCAGGTATTTGGCCACCTCCGCGGGGTGCGCTTCCAGCACCTCGGCCACCCACACCTCGATTTGGTCCGCGTCGGAAACCTGCCGCAGGCCCAAGGCCTCCATCACCGCGCGCGGTTCCCCACCCCCGCGAGCGAAAATCTCGGCCAGCACCTTCTGCCCGGCCTGCTTGTTCAGTTCCCCCCGGTGCACCAGAGCCACCAGATCGGCCAGGCCCTGGGGTGTGATGGGCGCTTCGTCAATGCGCAAGCCCTCCCGATTGAGGCGGCCGAAGAGCTCGCCGGTGACCCAATTGACCACCATCTTGGTGGGCACGCCCTGCTGCCGCGCGGCCTGGGCTGCGGCCTCGAAATAGTCGGCCACCGCGCGCTCCGCGGTGAGCAGCTCGGCCTCCGCGGGGGTCAGGCCATAGGCCTGCCGCATGCGCTGGAAGCGCGCGTGGGGCAGCTCGGGCAGCGCGGCCCGCACCCGTTCCAGCCAGGCATCGTCCACCTGCAGGGGCGGCAGGTCCGGCTCGGGGAAGTAGCGGTAGTCGTGGGCTTCCTCTTTGCTGCGCTGGGGCACCGTGCGCCGGCGGGCTTCGTCCCAGCCCAGGGTTTGCTGTTCCACCCGGCCGCCGGCCTCCAGCACGGCCATCTGCCGCCGAATTTCGTAGGCCACGCTTTCTTCCAGGGCCCGAAAGCTGTTCAGGTTCTTGATTTCCACCCGGGTGCCCAGCGCCTGGCTGCCCGCGGGGCGCACCGACACATTGGCTTCGAAGCGAATGACGCCCTTTTGCATATCGCCCGAGTTGACGCCCAGATAGCGCAGCAGCTGCCGCAGCGCGGTGGCGTAGGCCCGCACTTCTTCCACCGAATGCATGTCGGGTTCCGACACAATCTCCAGCAAGGGCACCCCGGCCCGGTTCAAATCCACCAGGGAATAGGTCTCGCCGTCCCGCTGCACATGGGTGAGCTTGCCCGTGTCTTCCTCCAGGTGCACCCGCCGAATGCGCACCGCGCGTTCGCCCTGGGAGGTGCGAATCCACAACCGGCCGTGCTGGGCCAAAGGCAGTTCGTACTGGGAAATTTGATAGCCCTTGGGCAGGTCGGGATAGAAGTAATTTTTGCGGGCGAACACGCTCACCCGGCGCACCTGGCATTCCAGGGCCAGGGCCACCCGCAGGGCATAGTCCACGGCCTGCTCGTTGATGACCGGCAGCGTGCCGGGCAGGGCCGCGCACACTTCGCACACCGCGGTGTTGGGCTCGGCCGTGGTCAGGTCCACCACCGGGCAGGCGCAGAACATCTTGGAGCGGGTCTGCAACTCCGCGTGCACTTCCAGGCCAATGACGGGTTCAAACTGCATGGCGTGCTCCCAAAGGCCAACGCGCGGGGCTCAGGCGCCCGCGTCGTCGGAAGTTGAAGGGGGCTCGGCGTCGGTTCCCGCGGCGCCGGGCTCGGTGTCGGCCTCGGCCGGGGCTTCGTCGGCCAGCTCGGGCAAGGCTTGCTCGATTTCCTCGGGCGTTTGGCCCTTTTCCAGCCGCGAAACCACCTCGTCGAACTCGGGGCCCAGGTCTTCGCCCAGCTCCTCGCCCATGCGGCGCATCACCCGGGCCAGGGTGCGGGGGTCCTTTTCCAGCGCGTCCAACGCGGCGGGGTCTTCGGCCAGCGCGTCCAGGTCCACATCGCCCCCGCGCAACACGGCCACCCGCCCATAGCGCCGGCGCACCCGTTCCGAACCGCAGTAGGGGCACCGCACGGGCACCCGTCCATACTCGGCATACGACAGCCGCAGGCGAAAACTTCGGGTACAATCTTCACACTGGTAGGTATACTCGGGCATGGCGACCCCTCCAAGCGCAAAATGCTTTGCCGGGGAAGCCAGGTCATTATACCCGCATTTCGAGGCCGGCTCATGACCAAATTCACCCTTCCCCCGCGCTACCCCCTCCTGGTGGTCATCTCGGGCCCGTCGGGCGTGGGCAAAGATTCGGTGCTCAAGCGCCTCAAGGCCCGGGGCGCGCCCTTCCACTTCGTGGTCACCGCCACCACCCGCCCCCCGCGGCCCGGTGAACAGCACGGCGTGGACTACTACTTCTATTCCCCCGAGGAATTCGCCCGCCTCATCGAGCACGACGAGCTCATGGAGTGGAGCATCGTCTACGGCGATTACAAGGGCATTCCCAAAGCGCCGGTGCGGGCCGCGTTGCAGCGGGGGCAGGATGTCATCATGCGCATCGATGTGCAGGGCGCGCACAAAGTGCGTCGATTGTGCCCCCAGGCGGTGCTCATCTTCCTCACCACCGAAACCGAAGAGGAACTGGTGCACCGCCTGCGGGCCCGGGCCACCGAAGACGAAGACGCGCTGGCCCTGCGCATTGCCATGGCCCGCAAAGAGCTGCAGCACCTGCCCGAGTTCGACTACGCGGTGGTCAACCGCGAAGGCCGCCTGGACGAGGCCGTCGATACCATTCTGGCCATCGTCGCGGCCGAGCACCATCGGGTGGAGCATCGCCCGCCATGTCGGTTGTGAGGGTTTTGGGGAACCGGCTCCGCGAACGACCGGCCGCGCGCGTTGTGGCCATCGCGTTCCGCCGCGGCTGGCGAGGGGGCTGGGCCTGGCTGGCTGCCCTGTGGCTGAGCCTGGCCTGGGCCTGCACCCTGCCCCTGCGGGGCGGCAACCCCGCGCAGCCCGCGCTGCCTTACTTCGCCAGCCCCACGCCCACGGCCTCACCTTCCCCCACGCCGCAGCCCACCCCCACGCCCGTGCCCACGCCGGACCTCACCGCGTTGACCCATACCGGCGAGCAGGCCCTCTTCTACGGCGATTGGGATGCCGCCCAAGACGCGTTTCGGGCCGCGCTGGCCCAGGCCACCACCGACGCGGCCCGGGCCCAGGCCCTTACCGGCTTGGGCCGGGCTTTCTACGCCGCGCGGCGCTACCCCGAAGCCCTGGAAGTGCTGCGCCAGGTGGTCGAGCAATACCCGCATACCCCGGCCGCGCCCCAGGCCTACGCGTATTTGGGCTGGACCTACGCCCACTTGCAGCGTTATGCCGACGCGGCCACCGCATTCGAGATGGCCGCGCCCATCGCCGGTTCCCTCACCCCTTACCTCTACGAGTGGGCCGGCGACGCGTGGTTCAACGCCGGGCTTTACGCCCAAAGCGCCCGCGCCTATCAGGCCGCGCTGGACGCCGACCCCTTCCCCCCGCGGGTGTTTGGTCTCTATTTGGGCCTGGCCCGGGCCCTCTACGAAGACCAGCGCTACGACGAAGCCCACACCGCGTTCCAAACCACCCTCAACCTGGCCGAAAACGACGCCCAGCGGGCGCAAACCCTCTACCATTGGGCCCAGGTGCACTTCGCCCAGGAAAACCCGGCCCAGGGCTACGCGCTTTACCAGCGCCTGGTGACCCAGTTCCCCACCAGCCCTTACGCTTACCAGGCCCTGGTGGCCCTGGTGCAGGCCGAACAGCCGGTGGACGATTTGTCCCGCGGCCTGGTGGATTTCTTCGCCGGGCAATATGGCCTGGCCATTGCCGCGCTGGACCGGGTGATTGCCAACGACCCGGGCCATGACGGCACGCCCCACCACTACAAAGCCCTGGCCCTGCGGGCCGCGGGGGAACCGGCCGCGGCCATCGACGAATGGGACCGCCTCATCGCCCAGCACCCGAACGACGCCTGGTGGGACACCGCCTGGGAGCAAAAAGGCTACACCCAATGGGCCTACCTGGACGACTACGACGGGGCCATCGCCACTTTCACCGGCTTTGTCGACGCCGCGGGGGCCCACCCCCGGGCGGCCGACTTTCTCTTCTTCGCCGCGCAGGTGGCCGAGCGGGCCGGCCAGCTGGACCTGGCCGCGCAGCTGTGGGTGCGCATCCTGCGGGAATATCCGGCCTCGAACCGCACGGGCCGGGCCGCGCGGCTGGCCGCGGTCACCCTCTACCGCTTAGGCAATTACGAGGCCGCGCGCGGCGTGCTCTACGAGGCCTTAGCAGTGGTGCGGGAACCCGACGCCCGGGCCGGGCTGTATTTGTGGCTGGGCAAGGTGGCCGCGGCCCAGGGCGACGACCAGGCGGCTCGGGACGCGTGGAACCAGGCGGCCATGGCTGACCCCACGGGGTATTACAGCCAGCGGGCCCACGCGCTGCTGCAGGGCCGCGCGCCCTTCGAGCCGCCCGTGGCCTACGACACCACCATCGATTGGGAAAGTGAGCGCCGCGCGGCCGCGGCCTGGGTGCGGCAGACCTTTCTGGCCCCACCCAACGAAGACTTGCTCGGCTTGGGCCCCCTGGCCGCGGACCCACGCTGGCAGCGCGGTCAGGCGCTGTGGCAATGGGGCTTCTACGCGCCGGCACGGCAAGAGCTGGAAGCCCTGCGCCAAACCTATGCCGACGACGCGCTCAACACCTTCCGCCTCATCGAGCCCTTGCGTCAGATGGGCTTGTACCGCAGCGCCATCTTTGCCGCGCGGCGGGTGCTCGACCTGGCCGGTATGGACGATTTCACCACCCTCACCGCACCGGTGTATTTCAACCATGTGCGCTTTGGCCCCTATTTCGCCGAGCTGGTGGTGCCCACCGCGGAGCGCTACGGCTTCCACCCGCTGCACCTGTACGCGGTCATTCGCCAGGAAAGCCTGTTCGAGGGCTTCATTGCTTCGGGCGCGGGGGCCCGGGGCCTGATGCAAATCATCCCGGCCACGGGCGCGGCCCTGGCCGAGCAGGCCGGCTGGCCGCCCGATTACACCGCCGACGACCTCTATCGTCCCATCGTCAGCGTGCGCTTTGGCGCGGCTTACCTGGCCCAGCAGCGCAACCGCTTCGACGGCGATTGGTACGCCGCGCTGGCGGCCTACAACGCGGGACCGGGCAACGCCCAGGTGTGGTACGACCTGGCCGGGGGCGACCCGGATTTGTTCCTCGAAATCGTGCGCTATCGGGAAACGCACCTCTACATTCGCCACATTTACGAGATTTACGAGCTCTATCGCTATTTCTACGCCCGCCAGCCGTGACCCAGGAGCCCGAGGGCCCTGCCGCTTCCCCGAGGGTTAAACCAGCCCGGCCCCGGGGGTTCACCCCAGGGCCGGGGAGGGTGCACGGCGGGCCTGATTACGCCTCGCGGAATTCGCCTTCGACCACATCTTCGTCGCTGCCGCCGCCTTGGGCCTGCGGCCCGCCATCGCCGCCGGGGGCCGCGCCCGCGCCGGGTGTCGCGCCGCCCGTGGGCCCACCGCCGCCCGCGGCATACAGCTGCTGGCTCAGGGTGTGCAGCATCTGCTGCACTTCCTGGTTGAGCTCCTTGAGGCGGGCCAGGTCCTCGCCCTTCATGGCCTCTTCCAGCTCCTTGACTTTGGCCTCGATGCGCTCCCGCTCTGCGGCCGCCACCTTGTCGCCCAGGTCTTGCAGGGTCTTGCGGGTCTGGTAGACCAGGGTGTCGGCCAGGTTGCGGGCATCGGCCAGCTCGCGGCGTCGGCGGTCTTCGGCCTCGTGCTGCTTGGCCTCGCGAATCATGCGTTGGATTTCTTCCTCGGTCAGGTTGGTCGAGGCCGTGATGGTGATGCTTTGTTCCTTGCCCGTGGCCTTGTCGCGGGCGGTCACATGCAGAATGCCATTGGCGTCGATGTCGAAGGTGACCTCAATTTGCGGCACCCCGCGCGGCGCCGGCGGAATGCCTTCCAGCCGGAAGCGACCCAGGCTCATGTTGTCCGCGGCCATGGGCCGTTCGCCCTGCAGCACATGGATGTCCACCGCGGTCTGGTTATCTTCGGCGGTGGTGAAGATTTCGGTCTTGCGCACCGGGATGGTCGTGTTGCGCGGGATGAGCACGGTCATCACGCCGCCCAGGGTTTCTACGCCTAAGCTCAGGGGCGTGACATCCAGCAGCAGCACATCCTTGATTTCGCCGCCCAGCACGCCGCCCTGGATGGCCGCGCCCACCGACACCACCTCGTCGGGGTTGACGCCCTTGTGCGGCTCCTTGCCGGTGAGGTTGCGCACCAGGTCCTGCACCATGGGCATGCGGGTCGCGCCGCCCACCAGGATGACTTCGTCCACTTCGGTGGGCTTCAGCCCCGCGTCTTCCAGGGCCCGGAAGAAGGGGCCCTTGAGCCGTTCCACCAGGTCCTGGGTCAGCTGCTCGAACTTGGCCCGGGTGAGGGTCATTTGCAGGTGCAGCGGCCCCTCGGGCCCGGCCGCGATGTAGGTCAGGGTGATGTCGGTTTGGGTGACGGTGGAGAGCTCAATCTTGGCCTTTTCGGCCGCGTCGCGCAGCCGCTGCAGCGCGTGCCGGTCCTGGCGCAGGTCAATGCCGTGTTCCTTCTGGAATTCGTCCGCGATGTAGTTGACAATGCGCTCGTCCCAGTTGTCGCCGCCCAGGTGGGTGTCGCCGGCCGTGGCCTTCACTTCAATGACGCCGTCGCCCACTTCCAGAATGGACACATCGAAGGTGCCGCCGCCCAGGTCGAAGACCAGGATGGTCTCGTTGGTCTTCTTGTCCAGGCCATAGGCCAGCGCGGCCGCGGTGGGTTCGTTGATGATGCGCTTGACTTCCAGGCCCGCGATGCGGCCGGCGTCTTTGGTGGCCTGGCGCTGGCTGTCGTTGAAGTAGGCGGGCACGGTGATGACGGCCTGGGTGACCGGCGTGCCCAAGTAAGCCTCGGCATCGGCCTTGAGCTTGGCCAAAATCATGGCCGAAATTTCCTGGGGCGTGTATTCTTTGCCCGTCACCGGAATGTAGACCCGCACATCGCCGGCCGGCCCTTTCACCACCTTGTACGACACCATCTTGCGCTCTTCTTCCACTTCCTCGAAACGCCGCCCAATGAAGCGCTTGATGCTGTAGATGGTGTTTTCGGGGTTCAAAATGGCCTGCCGCTTGGCCGGTAAGCCGACCAAACGCTCACCCCGTTTGGTGAACGCGACGACCGACGGGCACAAATTGGGGCCTTCCGCGGTGGGGATGACGGTGGGCTTGCCGCCTTCCACCACCGAGATTACGCTATTGGTCGTACCCAGGTCAATGCCAACAATCTTGGACATGGGTTTCCCTCCTTATTTTCAGGCTCGCCCGGAAAGTTGCACAACGCTCCATGGTGGCCCCAGGGGGCCTTCCGGGCTCACGGTTAGCATACCAGGGGGGTGCAAGAAATTTGTTAACGCGGCCCGAGAAATTGGTATACTTGCGTCCATGAGCCTTTTCTTGCGGAACCCCCGAGGGCGGGCCTGGTGGATGGCCGGGCTCATCACCGCTACGCTGGTGCTTTTGTTGCTGCCGCCGGTGCGCACGCGCCTGGCCTGGTATGCCACGGTGCTGCGCAGCCGGGTGTATTACGCGCTGCGCCCACCGCAAGAGGCGGTGTTCGTGCCTACCCCCCAGCCCACCCCTACGCCCCACCCTCAGGCCACGGCCACCCCGCAGCCTGCCCCCACGGCGACGCCCCGGCCCAGCCCCACGCCCGTGGCCACCCCTACCCCCCGGCCCGAGGCCGCGTCCTGGCCCCCGCCCAAGCACGAATACCAGCGCTGGAACAACTGCGCGCCGGCCACTCTGAGCATGGCCCTGGCTGTTTGGGGTTGGCAAGGGAACCAACAAGACCTGGCCCCCCTGCTCAAACCCAACCCGCGCGACAAAAATGTCTTCCCCCACGAGATAGTGGACGCGGTGTTGCACCACACCGCGTACATGGCCCTGGCCCGCCCCGCGGGTTCCCTGGACTTGCTGCGAGACTTCATCGCCGCGGGGCTGCCCGTGATGGTCGAAAAGGGCTTCGAGCCCGACAATGTGGACGGCTGGATGGGCCACTATGTGCTGGTGTGGGGCTACGACGACGCGCGGCAGGTCTTCTTCACCCACGATTCTTATCGCGGTCCCGAAAAGGCCGTGCCCTACGCGCAAATGGAAGCCGAGTGGCGGGCCTTCAATTTCACTTACATCCTGGTCTATCCCCCGGCCCGGGATGGCGAAGTGCGGACCCTGCTGGGGCAATTCCAGGACCCCCTCGCGGCCTGGCACGCGGCCGCCCGCCGCGCGGAAACGGAAACCCAAACCCTCACCGGCCGCGACGCGGTTTTCGCCTGGTTCAATCTGGGGGAAAGTCATGTCGCGCTGGGGCACTATGCCCAGGCCGCCCAGGCGTTCGACCAGGCCTTCACCCGCCTGGCCGCCCTGCCCCCCGAACAACGCCCCTGGCGCTGGATGTGGTACCATGAGGGCCCTTATCGGGCTTACTACGAAGTCGGACGCTACGACGATGTGCTGCGTCTGGCCACCACCACCCTGCAGGCCATGAGCGAACCCGTGCTCGAAGAGGCCTTCTACTGGCGCGGCCGGGCCTACGCGGCCTTGGGCGACGCGAACGCGGCCCGGGCCGATTTTCAACGCGCGCTGCGGGCCCACCCCGGCTACCCCCCGGCCCAGGACGCGCTGCAAGCCTTGCAACAGGGAGCGAGCCCATGACCCTTCCCCCGCCCGAAGTCCCCCCCACCCTGTGGGGCCTGGTGAGCCGCCCCAGCCCCTCGGGGCACGAAGCCCAGGCCGTGGCCTGGCTGGTGCAGCACATGCGCGAGTTGGGCTTCGACCGGGCCTACATCGACGAGGTGGGCAATGCCATTGGCGTGTTGGGAACCGGCAGCCGGGAAATCGTGCTGCTGGGGCACATCGACACCGTGCCCGGCCAGGTGCCTGTGCGGGTGGAAACCGACGCCCAGGGCCGGCGGGTGCTGTATGGCCGGGGCAGCGTGGACGCCAAAGGCCCCCTGGCCGCGTTCGTCGACGCGGTGGCCCAGGTGGGACCGCGGCCCAACTGGCGCTTCACCGTCATCGCCGCGGTGGACGAAGAGCGGGATTCGGTGGGCGCGCGGCACATCGTGGACCGGCACCGACCGGCCTATGCCATCATCGGCGAGCCCAGTCGCTGGCACCGGGTGACTTTGGGCTACAAGGGTTCGGCCTGGGCCCGGGTGCAGGTGCGCACCGCCTTGGCCCACACCGCGGCCGAAGCGCCCTCAGCGGCCGAGCAGGCCGTGGAAGCCTGGCTGGCCCTGCGCGCCTGGGTGGAAAACGCGAACCAGGGTCGCGAAAAGCACTTCGACCGCCTGCAGGTGACCCTGCGTGGCCTGGCCTCGGGCGGCGACGGCCTGGAAGAATGGGCCGAGCTGCACATTGGCGCACGACTGCCCCTCGATTGGTCCCCCGAACGCTGGTACGCCGCGCTGCGGGAGCATCTGGCCGCCCACCACGCCACGGTGGAACCCCACGGCTACCCCATCCCCGCGTATGTGGCGGACCGGCGCACGCCCTTGGTGCGGGCCTTTTTGCGGGCCATTCGGGCCCAGGGCGCGCGGCCCGGCCTGGTGCGCAAAACCGGCACCGCGGACCTCAACATCGTGGCCCCCGTGTGGCAGTGCCCCGCGGTGGCCTACGGCCCCGGCGATGCCGCGCTGGATCACACCCCCCACGAGCACTTAGCGTTGGACGAATACGCCCGCGCGGTGCAGGTGCTGGCCGAGGTGCTGCGCGACTTGACGGCGCAATAGGCGCGGTAGGGACGCCCCAACGCCGCCGCGGGGATGCAACCGCGGATGAAAATAGCAATGAGCAGACAGCAGACAGCAGGGAGCCCGGTAGGGGCGACTGGCTGGTCGCCCGGCCCGGTAGGGGCGCAGCGTGTTGCGCCTGGGAGATGAAACCGCGGATACACGCGGATAACCGCGGATGAAAATAAGCGGTGAGCGGGCAGCAGACAGCAGAGAGCAACGCGCGGCACCTGCCCCCCGCCAACTTCCAACCACCAACCTCTAACCTCTAACCTCCAACCACCAACTTCCAACGACCAACCACCAACCACCAACTTCCCCCCTGCCCCGTCCGGGCGGCTAAGGCCGCGGCCCCAAGCGCGCCCGCAGCGCGGCCAGGCCTCGGCCCAGCCAGGC
>Ga0256833_1003850_pt1 | contig 10174 bp, 8 predicted proteins | sample 356284metaG_FD_190535 | JGI IMG/M metagenome (GOLD analysis project Ga0256833, IMG submission 190535) | Hydrothermal vent microbial communities from Mid Atlantic Ridge, Atlantic Ocean - 356-284 | ecosystem: Environmental > Aquatic > Marine > Hydrothermal vents | place: Atlantic Ocean: Mid...
TAGCTTATTCGATAGAAACAGCAAAGCAGAGTGGACTTTTTCGTAAAATCATAGTTAGCACAGATGATGAAGAGATAGCTTCTATCGCCAAAGAGTATGGCGCCGAAATACCGTTTATGCGGCCTCAAAAGCTCTCATGTGACTTTACCGGTACACAAGATGTAATAGACCATGCCATAGCATGGCTTAAAGAAAATGGCGAAAATTATGATTTTGCATGTACTATATACGCTACCGCCCCTTTATTGAAGCCGGAATTTTTAATAAAAGGATACCAAAAGTTAAAAAACTCAGATGCCGTATACTCATTTTCAGCCACATCTATGCCTTTTCCCATACAAAGGACTTTCAAACTCACAGATAGTGGGCGCTGTGAAATGTTTTTTCCAGAACACTTTCAGACACGCTCCCAGGATTTAGAAGAGGCTTACCAGGATGCAGGACAATTCTATTGGCAAAAACTAAGTATCAACTCAAATGAAATCTTATTTGGTAAAGATAGTATTCCTATCATTTTACCGCGTCATTTGGTGCAAGATATCGATACTCCAGAAGATTGGGATAGGGCTGAAAGGCTCTATGAAGCACTTCATAGAGACAAGTTTGACAACTGGAACACTTTGAAAAAAAAACTCCATCGAAATAGCGAACCAATCCAATTCAATGAAAGAGACATTCTTTTTATTTCAATAGGACAAAATGTAGGATTTGAACAGTACGGCAAAGGAGATGACTTTTTAAGACCGGTCGTCGTTATCAAAAAGTTTAACAAGCATCTATTTTTGGGGATTCCCCTTAGCAGTCAGATCAAAACTGGATATTTTTTTCATACTATCCGCTTTAAAAACAGAACAAACTCTGCACTCCTGTTGCAATCAAAAACATTCGATAGTAAAAGAATAAAATATAGATTCTCACGTCTTGGGAAAAAAGAGTTCAATGAACTTTTGAAGAGCTACTTTGAAGCAATAACCCCATTTCCAGAAGGAAAGGGGAGCGACTAGTGTCGAATTTCACTTACATTATACCAAGGCAAAAAACAAATGTCAACTAAAAATAGAGTTATCATCTTTAGAGCTGACAGCTCCAGTGACTTAGGCACCGGTCATATTATGCGTGACCTTGTGCTGGCAAAAAGGGATTTTAGAGATTTTAGAGTTATTTTCGCCACCCGAGATTTACCGGGAAATATAAACCATAAAATTATAGAAAGCGGCTTTGAAATATCCCTGCTGAAGAGCGACAAAATTGAAGAGCTGGCTGAACTTGCCAATAAAATGGATGCCGAAACTATCGTTATAGACCATTATGAGATAGGCTATGAAGAGGAGAAGCTACTAAAAAAGTTAACGGGAGCAACCCTGTTTGTACTTGACGACCTTTATGAAAAGCACTTTTGTGACATATTGCTAAACCACAATGTATATGCCGAGCCAAAACGCTATACGGGTCTAGTGCCAAGCCACTGCGAGCTTCGATGCGGAAAAGAGCATACTCTCTTAAGAGAGGAATTTTATGCAGCCAAACAGACACCTAAGCTTAAAAGAGACAAAAAAGATATCTTCATAGCGATGGGAGGAACAGACCATAAAAACCTTATCGTCAAAATTCTTCGCGTCTTAGAAAAAATTCCGGATATCGAGGCAAATGTTCTTACGACAAGAGCCAATAGACACCTTGATGAACTGAAAGAGTATGCATCCTCTCACTCTTTCGTTAACCTGCATATAGAGTCAAACGAAGTAGCAAAACTGATGTGTAAAGCCGACCTTGCTATAATCACTCCAAGTGTTATAATGAATGAAGTAATTTTTATGGATACACCATTCATTGCTATACAAACTGCCGATAATCAAAAAGAAATGGTTGGATACCTGATTCACCATCATACAAATATGAAAGTTATACAAAACTACAAAGCAAATGAATTAAAAATAGAAATAAAAAAACTTATGAAAAAATGGGAGCAATGATGTTTTTTAAGAATCTTTTAGAAGTTGACTCAAATCTACAGCTTAAAATTAGAGAGTGGAGAAATCATATAGATATTCGTAAACATATGTACAACGATCAAATAATTACTATCGATGAACATAATAACTGGCTGAACTCATTAACACAAAATAAAAAAAACATCATATATGTAGCATTCAAAAATGAAGAGCCAATTGGTATCGCATCAATCAATAATATTAAACTCACACACAAAACTGCAGATTGGGCATTTTATTTATCGCCTGACAACCTATCAAAAAAAGGTCTAGGAACTTTAGTTGAATATCACTTTTTAAACTTTATTTTTGATAATTATGAAATTGAGAAATTAAATTGTGAAGTTTTGGCAACAAATCCAACAGTTATAAGCCTTCATAAAAAATTTGGTTTCAAAGAAGAGGGCATTCGGCGAAAAAACATAATAAAAGATGGCCAAAGAATCAATATTTATCTTATGGGAATATTGAAAGATGAATGGCTGGAGTCAAAAAATAAATTTAATAAGATAATCGAAAGACTTGAAAAATGAAGATAGGAAAATTCGACTTTTCAGAAGATAAAACATTCATAATAGCCGAACTCTCCGCTAACCACGGTGGATCTGTTGAGATTGCCAAAAAAACTATAGATGCAGCCAAAGAAGCCGGGGCAGATGCAATAAAACTTCAAACATACACTGCCGACACCATTACGCTTGACAGCGATAAAGAAGACTTTCTGATTAAAGGAGGAACTCTGTGGGACGGAAAGAAGCTTTATGACCTATATAAAGAGGCACATTTGCCATGGGAGTGGCATGAAGAGCTTTTTTCTCATGCTCGCTCTTTAGGGCTCGAGATATTCTCTTCACCTTTTGACAAGAGTGCCGTTGACTTCCTTGAACAGTTCGATCCTCCTGCATACAAAATAGCCTCGTTTGAAATTACCGACTATGAGCTTATCCGATATGCTGCCTCAAAAGGACGCCCGATGATCATATCCACAGGTATCGCCACCATCCAAGAGATACAAGATGCCGTAGACATCTGTCGAAGCGAAGGAAACAATGAGATTATTTTGCTAAAATGTACTAGCGCCTACCCTGCGCCGCTTGAGGATGCAAATTTGCGGACAATACCAAACCTTGCTCAAACATTCGGCGTTATAGCTGGATTTTCGGACCATACGCTTGGCATAACGGCACCCGTTACCGCAGTAGCTTTAGGCGCAAAAGCCATAGAAAAGCACTTTATACTGGATAAAAGCATAGGCGGACCGGATGCAGAGTTTTCTCTGGATAAAGAGGAGTTCGCCCAAATGGTAAAGGCAGTAAGAGAAGCGGAAAAACTACTCGGTAGAGTCAATTACTCAATGACTGAAAAGAGAAAAAAGAGCAGACAGTTTGCAAGAAGCCTCTATGTGGCCAAAGATATAAAAAAAGGAGAGCTTCTTACAGAAGAGAATATACGTAGTGTAAGACCTGGATTTGGCTTGCACCCGAAGTATATGAAAGATATTTTAGGCAAAAGGGCTGCGAAAGATCTGAAAAAGGGAACTGCCATGGAGTGGAGTTTGATTAGATAATGAATAAAAAGAAAATTTTATTTATCGAAAATAGATATAAAACAATCTTTTGGGAGAAATTAGCGAAAGAATTAAGTAGAAAGGGATACTCAATCTACTGGCTTGTTCAAAATCTGTCATTTATTCCTATAGCTGAAAATGTATATACTATTCCATACCCCACTAAAAAAAATTATCAAAAAAATAAAGATATTAACTTGTCTTTTGTAAAATCAACTGATAGAATCATAACCTATTTCAAAGGGACAGATGGACATTACCAGTTTTACTACGAAAAAATCGAAGAGATAATTTCTAAAATTTCACCAGACCTTGTCGTAGGTGAATCCACACTATTTCATGAATTGCTTACAATACAAATATGCAAGAAAAAAAATATCTTATACCTTCATCCAACGTCTATAGGCTACCCACCAGGAAGGTTTTCTTTTTATAAATATGATACAAAAACACCATATAAAGGCTCAATGCAAAAATGGGAAGATGCAAAGTGTAACAAGCTGATAGAAGATATAAATCATCGCAAAACAGTTCCAGATTATATCAAAACAAATAAAAATAAAAAAAACAAAATAATTAATAAAATTCTTGATAAGACGAAGATTTTCACATCTTATTTATCTGGAGAAAAATATAACACCCCCTCACCTCTTCTGAAAATAAAAAAAGATTTAGAGACAAAAATTATTTTAAAAGAGTGGGATAAAATTGCTGTACATATAAGCGACGATATTAAATTTAAAAAAATTATTTTGTATCCTCTTCAGATGCAACCTGAAGCAAATCTGGATGTATGGGGTAACAAGTTCAAAAATCAAGCTAAATTAATTGAAGTCATATCCAAAACAATTCCAGAAAACTGGTATATATTTGTTAAAACTAACCCAAAAGCAAAATATGAAATGAATCAAGAGTTGCTAAACACTGTCAGAAAAAATAAAAATATTATCCCTCTACATTCTGCTACAGAAATGAAAGAAATATTCGAAAAATCTTCGCTAGTAGTAACTGTTACCGGCACTATCGCTATAGAGTGTTTATTAAATGAGAAGCCTGTAATGATTTTAGGCCCGAGCATTGCTCTAAAATTTAATGGTTGTGTAGGCACTAGCAACCCCAAAGATATTAATAAACTAATTTCTCAAATAGAAAAAAAACAATTTACACATTTAGACAAAGCTGAGAAAATAAACTTCATCAATACACTTGTATCGACAAGCTATGAAGGAAAAATTTCCGATCCGTACACCGATCCTACATCAATTTCCGACAAAAACATCCGACTTGTGTCAAAGGCGATTTGTGAAATTATGGAGAAAAGATAGATGCTATACTTAAGAGCAATTTTTTGTCTATTTTTTCCTCCTTCCAAACTAAAAAATCGTATATTGTCTTTATTTGGATGGAAAATAGAGACAAATGCGAAGATAGGATTCTCTTTTATATACTCACAAAAACTCAAGATGGGGCAATCGGCATCGATAGGCCATTTTAATTTCATTAAAACTATTTGCATCAATATGGATTCAGGCTCATATATACAACATCTAAACCGAATAGCCGGACCTTTATATTTGATTTTACAAAAAGATGCTGCAATCGGAAACCTAAATACTATCAAAAGAGCATACAAACCTGTTTCTTGGGGAAAAAGTATCCTAAAGCTTGATAAGGGCTCAAAAATCACTTCAAAACATTTAATAGACTGCACCAGGCCAATATTTATAGGCAAATATTCGATTATTGCTGGACAAGGCAGTCAACTATGGACTCATGGCTACATTCATGCACCGGAAGGTCCCGATAGATTTCGTATAGATGGGTCAATCAAAATAGCCGACAATGTATATATAGGCTCTGCTACAGTCATAAACCCTGGTGTATTCATATCTAACTCTATTACCGTTGGTTCACATTCAACAGTATCAAAACCATTATTGAGGCCAGGCCTTTATGTAAGTCATCATTTACGCTATATTCCTATAGATTATGAAGTCTCCAAGAAAAAATATGATGAAGTAAAGATAAAAAATAATATCGAACATGTAGTTCATAAAAAATGTCAAAAATAAAATACTATACGAAACAACTTATAATATTTGGCACTAGTAAAAGCGCCGTGATGTTTGCACCGATCATTGCAGCTTCAACACTGTCAACACAAAATTATGGCTTGCTCGAATGGTCATTGTCTGCGTCCATAATGTTTGCCGTTGCTGTCTCACTTGGTTCGGGTGGAGTTATAGCTTTTGAGGTTGTAAAAAATGAACACAGCCCTATTATTTCCATATCTATGATCTATACCGCTATACTATCTTTTTTTTTAGCTGCCACGGGACTGATTAGTTATATTATCCACTTATCAAACCAACTAACTTTTTTTCTAATGTTTTCTGGCTTATTTGTAGCTCAGTTTTCCTTAAGTGCTTTTATGAAGGCAAAGGGTGCCGGAGCCTATGCTACTATTATAGATAGTCTTGTCTATATTTTGATTTTTTTACTTGCAATATTTGCAACTTCGAAAAATAAAGATGAGTTTCAGTATATATTTATTTTTTCAGTAAGTGCATTTTTTTTATCCTTCATTATATATTTTTTATCGAATATAAAAAAGAATTATTTTGAGATAAGTAAGTTTTTCCTTTTTTTACGTAGAGGAATTCCTATCATGCTCTCGAGCCTTATGGCAATAGGTTTTATAAACCTGCCAAGAGTTTTACTCGGAGAGTTTGACTCATTTGAAAAAGTTGCTGAGTTTTCACTATTGTTTCGATGGGCTGCATTGGCTCTTGTGGTGTATCAATTCGTTGTTGTTATAAAGTTCAGAGAAATATACAAGTCTGAACTACACCAAATAGATAGATATTTTGCATTTATTTCCATTGCAATATTTTTTATTGGCTTTGCAATCATTCTAATCTTAAACTCTTTAAATGCACAATTTAATGAATTACCATTTGCAACGCCTTCGCAAAACTTTATTTTTCAAAGCTTTATGGCTACTTCTATAGCCTTATGGGTTTTAAGCACTTCGCTTGAAGGTATTTTTTATAGAGAGCATTTAGCTAAATATCAATTTTATTCCTCTTTAATAGGAATTTTAATTTTCCTAGGAATATTTTTTATTATTCAAAATATTTATTGTATTACTATTTTTACTGTATTACTATCATGGATTAGTGGATTTTGTATAACTATAGTAACACAGTTTTATTTTTTAAATAAAAAGATTTATGCAAGTACAAAAAATAGTTTTAAAAATATTAAGTCTGTTTTTTTGATTATTTTAGTTACCCAATTTGCATTAAGTATTATAGGAATATTATGAATAAATCTACCGAGATAAGATACATTACAATTAAATTACCATCACCTTTTACAGCTCTTATGGCTGGAATACTCTTTGTAGCTATAATAATTTTTTTATCCCCAGTAAAATTGCTATATCTTGGCTCAATCTACAGCTGGCTATATATAGAGTTTTCTATTGCTTCTATTTTCCTTGGCCTCTTGATTGGCAGCAAAAAAGTTTTTTTTAAAAGTTACCCTATACTAATAACAATAAATTCAAGATATGCCAAAAATATCTTTTTTCTTATAACAATGCTATCTTCAGTTGGAGTTATATTGAGAATCTATGATAAATATTTCATTAGAGGGGCAAGCTTTGCAAACTCTATGATAGAAAACAGAGAAGCCTTAATCGATGCTGGAACCAATATTTTTTCTATAGTGTCTTCAATGTTATATCCATTAGTTTTGTTTATACCATTTTTTTATTTATTTCTCAGAAGAATAGGTGTATCAAAGGCTATTTATTTCATTATAACACTTGTTTTGGCTTCTTTCCCCATAGTAGATGGGCTATTTTTTGGATCAAGGTCTTTAATAATGATATGGCTTTTATTGATAATTTTTTATTTTTATGCACTAGGATATATAAAATTAAAATTAAATACAAAAAATATTTTTTTTCTTTTTATTTTTTTGGTTGGTTTCTTTTTGTTTAATGGCTACATCTTTGACGCTAGAACCAGACTTATAGGACTAGATCCTATTGATTCAACTCAGGTTTCTGTTTATGCTTATTTTCTACCATTGACTGACTCTACACAGATCTGGCTCGATGGAACAAAAGGTTCAATCTTTTATTTTTTTGCACTCGGTATAATCAATTTTATGCAATACATTTCTCATGGTTTTTTTGAATTATTATATCTTGTAGATAAGTTTGATGTCAGCAACATATACTATGGAAAGCAACAGTTTGCCGTAATTGTAAAATTTATTTACAAACTTTTACATATACCTTTCTCATTTGAAACCAATCAAGAAGGGCTCGTCAGGACAGGAATTTACAACACTCTATTTGGACCGATTTATTATGACTTCGGATTCGTTGGTGTTTTATTTAGTTTTATAATAGGTTTCATCATCGGAAAAATATCAAGTATAATATTAATAAAAAGAAATTTTATCCTTTTCCCAATATATTTGTATATGATATTAGTAATATATTTTTCATTAGTTGTAAATTTAATCACTTTTGCACAAGGTTTATATAGTTTTGTATCATTTGTTCTTTTTTTTATATTTAGTTCTTTTATTAAAAAACCAAAATGGAGTATTGAGTCAGAATGAAAAAAGCAATAATACACGACTGGTTCACAGTTTATGCAGGAGCTGAAAAGTGCATAGAGAGTTTTACTAACATATGGGATGATTTCGATATCTATACCCTTATAGATTTTTTAAATATGGATGATCGAAGTATTATATTAAAAGGCAAAAATACTCATACATCTTTTATTCAAAAACTCCCATTTTCTGAAAAAAAATATAGAAATTATTTGCCTCTTTTTCCATTTGCTATTGAACAATTTGACCTTAGTGAATATGACCTTATACTTTCATCTTCACATGCCGTTGCAAAAGGAGTATTGACCCACTCAAACCAACTGCATATAAGTTACGTTCATACTCCTATACGATATGCTTGGGATCTGTACTATCAATACTTAAAAGAGAGTAAACTTGAAAGTGGACTCAAAGGGATGCTGGCCAAATACTTTCTACATAAAATAAGAATTTGGGATCTTGCTACCGCAAATAGAGTCGACCACTATATTGCCAACTCAAAATATATCGCAAGACGAATCAAAAAAATTTATGGCAAAGATTCTACTGTTATCTACCCTCCGGTTGATGTAGAAAAATTTCAACTATGTGACAAGAAAGATGAGTTTTATTTAACGGCATCTCGAATGGTACCTTATAAAAAGATAGACTTGATAGTTGAAGCTTTCAGCAAAACAGATAAAAAGCTTGTAGTTATAGGTACTGGACCGGATATGGAAAAGATAAAATCCAAGGCTTCAAAAAATATTGAATTGCTTGGTTTTCAGCCGGACAGTGTTCTAATAGAAATGATGCAAAAGGCTAAAGGTTTTGTCTTCGCTGCAGAAGAAGATTTCGGTATCACACCTGTAGAAGCACAGGCCTGTGGAACACCTGTCATATGTCTCGGAAAAGGTGGGACAAAAGAGACAGTGATTGATGGTATCACCGGTATTCACTTTAGAGAACAAACTGTTTCCTATTTACTGGAAGCAATTTCAAAATTTGAAAAATCTGACTTTAATTATGATGATATAAGAAGTCACTCATTACAATTTTCAAGAGAAAGATTTGAAAAAGAGATAAAGAATTTTGTTGAAATAAAATATAACCAATTCAAAAATGAGGATTTAAGATGACCAACATAATACTCTGCGGCGGCAGCGGTACGAGACTTTGGCCTATAAGCAGAACGCTGATGCCGAAGCAGTTCGTAAAACTTTTTCATACAGAGAATGCAAAGCACAAAGATGGAAACTCTCTCTTTCAGCTTACGGTTAAAAGAAACAGAAAGGTTTGCGACAGGCAGTTCATAGTCTCGAACGAAGAGCAGTACTTTCTCGCTGTTGACCAGCTTGAAGAGCTAAATAAGAATTCAACATCCACCACTCAACATTCAACATTTCTTTTAGAGCCAGTAGGCAGAAACACGGCACCCGCCATAGCTTTGGCATGTATGGCTCTCGAGCCGGAAGAGGTAGTTTTGGTAACCCCTTCGGACCACCTCATCAAAAATGAAAAGGCCTATATAGAAGCGGTTGAAAAAGCAAAAGAGTTGGCCAAAGAGGGGTGTCTGGTAACCTTCGGCATAGAGCCGTCATATCCTGAAACAGGATTTGGGTATATTCAGACAAAGCCTGAAAATGGTGAACGCTCAATTTTGAATGTCGAATTGTTTAAAGAAAAACCGGATTTCAAAACGGCAACAAGGTATTTAGATGAAAATTCAAAATTGAACATTCGAAATTTACCATTAAAATATTACTGGAACTCAGGAATGTTCTGCTTCAAAGCCGGTGTTTTTTTGGATGAGCTTCAAAAATATGCGCCCGAAATATATGAGGCATCCAAAAGAGCTTTCGAACATAAGAAAACTCACGACTCGACATTGAGGATCCGACACTCTCATATGCAAGAGATACCCGATGACTCCATAGACTATGCAGTTATGGAGAAGAGCCGTAAAGTGAAAGTCGTTCCGTGCGACATAGGGTGGAGC
>Ga0256833_1003851_pt1 | contig 10169 bp, 11 predicted proteins | sample 356284metaG_FD_190535 | JGI IMG/M metagenome (GOLD analysis project Ga0256833, IMG submission 190535) | Hydrothermal vent microbial communities from Mid Atlantic Ridge, Atlantic Ocean - 356-284 | ecosystem: Environmental > Aquatic > Marine > Hydrothermal vents | place: Atlantic Ocean: Mid...
TTATGCAATATCTTTACTTAAAATAATATCATACCTCTATTTTAGTATGTTAGTAAAAAAATATAATAAAATGAAATATTATAACTCTTATCAATTCATTTTAGTTATAATTTAGATATTAAATGCAACCAGAGGATAAAACATATATGCATAAAGAAGAGATTTCACTAGCCACACTTAGAAGAGCCGATACTATAGAGTCGCAAAAATCTTTAGCCGATGAGTTAGGCATAAGTGCGGGAAAAGTAAACTATATTTTAAAAGCATTAATAGAAAAAGGGTTAATAAAAGCAGATAACTTTTATAAAGCCAAAAATAAAAGAAAATATAAATATCTTCTCACTCAAAAAGGGTTAGAAGAAAAGATAAATCTTACCAAGAAGTTTATAGAACGAAAAAAAGCTGAGTATGAAGAATTACAACGAGAGTTGGAGATTTATGATGAATAAGCTTGGAGAAGGTAAATGAACATTAAAAATATAGCAAAAGAAGTATTTGTGATAGAGTCAAAAGAGATTGCAAACCTTTCAAATCTTTTAACCGAAGATTTTGAAAAAGCTGTAAAAGCAGTCTTAAATACAAATGGTAAGTTTATCATTTCTGGAATGGGTAAATCAGGAATTATTGGAAAAAAAATTGCAGCTACTTTAGCAAGTACTGGAACACCTAGCTTTTTTTTGCATCCTGGTGAAGCTTATCATGGTGATTTAGGAATGATTGAAAGGGACGATATTCTTTTACTTATTTCTAACTCTGGTGAAACAGATGAAGTGTTAAAAATAATTCCTTTTTTGAAGGAGCAAGGTAATATTATTATTTCTATTACAGGCAATCCTCTATCTACACTTGCACAAAATTCGCATTATCATCTTAATGTTCATGTAGATAAAGAGGGCTGTCCTTTGGATTTAGCTCCTATGTCTTCAACAACTGCTACACTAGTTATGGGTGATGCTCTTGCTGCTGCTCTTATGAAAGTTAAAAATTTTGAGGCGAAAGATTTCGCACAGTTTCATCCAGGTGGAAGTTTAGGTAGAAGACTTTTAACAAAGGTTGAGAATGTAATGCATCAAGATAATCTTCCAATCTGTGACATAAATGATCACATAAAAAATATTGTAAAAACAATATCTAATAGTAAATTTGGTTTAGTAGTTGTCATGGATAATAATAAAATAGAAGGTGTTATAACTGATGGAGATATACGACGAGCAATGGATGATGAAAATAAGTTTTTTCAATTAAAGGCAAATGATTTGATGACCAAAAATCCTAAAGTTATAAATCATGATGCAAAATTAACACAAGCTCAAGAACTAATGACCCAAAATAAAGTAAATTCACTATTAGTTAAGAAAGATAATTCTTTGGTCGGTATTGTTCAAATATATGATTTAGGACTTTAACTTGAAAAAAATAGTTGTAATCCCAGCAAGACTAAATTCTTCAAGGTTTCCTAACAAAGTATTGTTAAATTTAAAAGGCAAAACAGTTATCCAAAGAGTCTATGAGCAATGTTTAAAAGCTAAAAATATAGATGAAGTTTACATTGCAACAGATAGTCTAGAAGTCAAAAAATCATGTGGAAACTTTACAAATAATATAATCATGACAAAAGATACTCACGAATCAGGTACAGATAGAATAGCCGAAGCAGTTCAAGCAATAGAATGTGATATAGTTATAAATGTGCAAGGGGATGAGCCTTTTATGGAACCAGAACTTATAGAAAAATTAGCAAATGCATTTGATGAAGAGAGTATTCAAATGGCAAGTGCAATGCATAAAATAGGTAAAGTAGCTGAACTCAAAAACCATAATGTAGTAAAAGTAACGGTTGATAATAAAAGCAATGCACTTTACTTTTCTCGCTCAATTATCCCACATCATAGAGATGAATGGGATAGTTTATTTAACTATCATGAAAATATTCCAGAACCACTAAAGTTTTTTAGACATTTAGGTATATATGCATATACAAAAGATTTTTTATTAACTTACTCTAACATGGAACAAAGCTACTTAGAAAGACTAGAACAACTAGAACAACTAAGAGTTCTTGAAAATGGGCATAAGATAAAAATGATAGAAACTAGTTACAACTCTATAGGAATAGATACTATTGATGACTATCATAAAGCATTGGAGCTACTCAAATGATATTTAACACTAACAATGCACAAGAAAAAGCAAAAAATATAAAAGCGATACTTTTTGATGTAGATGGAGTTCTAACTGATGGTGGAATCATTTATGATGATAATGGAGTTGAATACAAAAAATACAATGTAAAAGATGGTCAAATAATATCTCATCTTAAAAGACTTGGATTTATAGTTGGTGCTATAACAGGAAGAGAATCAGATGTAGTGAAAAACAGGTGCATTGAACTAAAACTAGACTTTCATAAGCATGGTATAAAAGACAAATTGCATGAATACAATTTATTTAGAAAGAAATATAAATTAAAAGATGAACAAATAGCATATATAGGTGATGACATTATAGATTTAGGTATAATGACACAGTGTGGATTAAGTGCGACACCGAATGATGCAAGAGTATATATGAAAAATAGTGTAGATATAGTTACAGACTCAAATGGTGGTGAAGGTGTATTTAGAGATATCGCTGATTATATTTTAGATTCACAAGGAAAATTAGAAGAGTTAATTGAAAATAGCAAAAGGAAACAAGAAAATGAATAGTGAAGAATTATATAAAAAATTACAAAAGAAAAAGTTTATACTTTCAGGTCCTTGTGTTATAGAAAATGAATCTATGGTCATGTACTTAGCAGAAGAGATAAAAAAGATAACAGAAGATTTAGACTTTACTTATGTATTTAAAGCATCATTTGACAAAGCAAACAGAACATCTTTAAGTAGTTATAGGGGTCCAGGACTTGAAGAAGGTCTTAGAATACTCGAGAAAGTGAAAAACGAGTTTAATCTTCCTATTACTACAGACATACATGAAAGCTCACAAGCTTCAGCCCTAGCAGATGTAATCGACATCATTCAAATACCTGCTTTTCTTTGTCGTCAAACAGACTTACTTATAGCTACGGCAAAAACAGATAGAATAGTAAACATAAAAAAAGCACAGTTTCTTGATGGAAAAGATATGATACACCCACTTACAAAAGTAAAAGAGAGTGGTAATGATAAAATTATGCTAACTGAAAGAGGTAGTATGTTTGGTCTTGGTAACTTAGTAGTTGACTTTAGACAAATCATAGATATGAAAGAGTTTGGATACCCTGTAATAATGGATGTAACACACTCTACTCAAAAACCATCAGCATTAGGAGGTAAGAGTGGAGGGGATAGAAAATATGCTCCATATATGGCAAAACTTGCAAATGCAGTTGGTGTAGATGGATTTTTCTTTGAAGTTCACGAAAATCCAGAAGAGGCTTTGAGTGATGGACCCAATATGGTTTATTTAAAAGATTTTAGAGAAATTTTGGAAAGTATAAGATAATAAATGACCAAAATTGAGAAGTATAACCATATATTAACAGGGTTTGGTAGCAATATTTTAGGAAATATATTAATGTTTGCTACTACAATATTTTTAACTAGAACTTTTGACCCTGAAATATATGGTGAATTTAGATTAATATTTTCATTTATTGCATTAACTGTTATTGTTTTACTCTTAGGTAGAGATAATGGCATTATATACTTTAGCCAACATGAAGATGAATCAAAAGATAAAATAATACAAGAAGAGATATATTTTGGTTTTATAGTATTGTTAATAGGCACTTTAACCATATATCTATTTAGTAGCAAAATAATAAAGATCTTTTTAAATGAAGAAACTACGCTGAAATATTTTCAAATTTCACTTGTGATGATTCCTTTATGGGGATTTTTCAATCTTACTTTGGCAGGATTAAAATCAAAAGGTCTTATAAACTATACATTTGTATTGTCAAATCTTACACAAAGAGCATTGAGAGTCCCTTTTTTTATACTATTTGCCTTAATAAGTACAAGTTATTACTCTTTGGCTTTGAGCATGATATTCTCTCAAATGATTCTTGTTTATTTGGCTTTGAAAAAATTACCATTTTTATACAATATTAAAAATGTAGATTTTAAAAACTTTTTTAAAAGATTTAAATATGCCATTCAGTTAGGTATGAATGCTATTATCGTTGTTCTTTTGACAAAAATAGATGTTATTATGGTTGGGAAATATACAGATAACATACAGGTAGCCATATATGATGTATGTATTATGTTAGCTTTTGTGGTTATGCTACCTTTCGTTGCTTTGGTTAAGTCTTCTGAGCCAGTTATGAAAGGATTACTAACAGATGAAAAGATACAAGCAAAATATAAAAAAGATTTAAAACTATCAATACTATTGTCTATGGGAATAGTAATATTTTATTTGATTACATCAAAGTATGTATTGTCAATTTTTGGAGATATATATATTCAAGGTTCTTTAACATTGATAGCTTTATCGATTGGTTACATGTTTTCAGTTGCTCTAGGAACACCGATAGAGATACTCAATATGAATGGTTTTGCAAAGATATCAACATATATTTTACTTTTTTCTATTTTTTTAAATATTGTATTGAATATGATACTAATTCCTAAGTATGGAATATTGGGAGCAGGAATTGCGACTGGAGTTTCATTGGTAGTAAGTAAAACTATATCAATGTTTATTTTATTAAAACTTTACAAAGGTAAATAATGTATTTTTGGATTATGTTTAACTTTATTTTATATATATTTACTTTTGTAAGCAAAAAATATGTATATTTTATTTGGATTTTTTTAGCATTGTTTTCAGCTTTTCGATACAATATAGGTCCAGATTATCTTCAATATGTTTTTACTTATGATAAAATTTTAGAAGGAAACGATTTTTTTCTTTTGGGCAGTGATGTTTTTCACACGCAACTTATTTATTTTACTAATTATATCGGAGGAAATATTCAATTAGTTGTTTTTATATACGCAATATTGACAATATATTTTTATTATTATGCTTTTAAATTCTTTTCTAAAAATAACTTATTTTTTATTATTATAACTTTATTTTTTATATCTATGATGTACTTTCTCACATTAAATACAATTAGACAAACTTTAGCAGCTGCAATATTCTTTTATTCTACAAAATTTATAATTCAGCAAAAAATATATAAATATTTTTTCTTTATTATTATTGCAACTTTAGTTCACAAGAGTGCTATACTACTGTTTCCTTTTTATTGGATTGGTCAAAAAAAATTTTCTACATACAGTATTATGATCATAATTATTTTAATGATTAGTTTAATTTTTATAAATCCTATTAATCTTATTGAAGTGATATTTATAAAATTTAATTTACCTTTTGCTATTTATTTTGATTATGGTAGGTTTTCTGAACCTCCAACTTTGTATGGAAAGATTACGGCATTTATTAGTATTACAATGTTGTTATTATTGCTACTGATGAATAGAAAAAATAAAATAGAAAATTTAATATTTAATTTTTTATTAGTTTTGGCTTTCATACGTGTAATCTCATTAAATATGGATGTAATCGGAAGGTTGTCATTTTATTTTAAACCATTTCAACTTTTACTTTATGTGCATATATTTTATTTATTTATTTTAAAAATTAAAAGTAAAAAAAATATTTTTGCATTAATTACCACTATATTTTTATTCTCCTTTTCTTTGTTACAGTTATATATTATTATAGGTAAATCAAATGCCTATAATCAGTATGCAATAAATATAAATTTGTTTTCAAATCCAGAACCTATACAAATATTTGGTGATTATAAAAAAGTACAAAAGTGGGAAAAATGAAAATACTAACAATAGGCTACTACGATGATTTTGCAAGATTTTTTTTATCTATTAAAAGAGAGTTAAAAAGTATAGATAAAAATATTGAGTTTAAATATCTTAGTTTATATTTGAGTGGATATTTATATTTTTTAGTAAGGTTACATCAAGTCTCTTTTTTCTCTTTTGGCGTTTGGACAAAAGTATTGATCAATAAATCAAAGTATAAAAAGTTAGCAAAAGATAAAACCTATAAAGGTATTGATTTAGATAAAATTATTTTATATCATAAAAAACTAAATCCTAAAAATGAGATAAAGTATAAACTACAAGCTATAGCATATATCGATACCATAGAGGAGTTATTACAAGAGTTTAAACCAGATATTTTAATACTTAGCGGTGATTCTAGGATGTCCGTAGAGATACTAAACATAAAAGCAAAAGAGTTAAATATAAAAACTTACTATTTTGAGCAAGGTCCTTTTGGAACAACTATACTTGATAACAAAGGTGTAAATGCAAATGCGGGTATTAGAAGTTTGCAAGTATCACAAAATGCTTATATACTTGATGATTTAGAAGATAAAATTAAGAAATTTTTTAAAAGAGAGAGATCGACTAAATACACAAGGAATCCTTTTTATAGGGGTAGTGATTATATCTTTGAAAGTGTAGCAAATATTTTCAACCTATTGCCTCCTGATATTAAAATGGAAAAAAGAAAAACTCCAAATGAAAATATCTATAGTAGATTAGAAAAAAAGAAAATTCAAAATGCTAACAATTGCTTTTTATTGATACTACAAGTTCCTTTTGATGTTAATATGGTTTATCATAGCCCATTTTATGCTAATCATTTTGAGATAGTAAAAGATATATATGAAAATTTACCAGAAAATTCGGAGTTGATTGTGAGAGAACATCCCTTATACAAAGGAAGATATGAGGATAGTTTGTATAATTTTATGAGTAAAAATAATATCCCTTTAGACACTAAAGAATTATATAGCTCTATTGAGGAAGCTGATGTAGTTATAGTAAATAATTCAACAGTGGGTATAGAAGCAATAGCTAAGTTAAAATCTGTTGTAGTTTTGGGAAATTCTTATTATGATAGGGATGAGATATGTCTAAAATTAAAAGATAAAAATGATTTAAAAAATTTGCTTCAAAATGCTTTAATCCATAAAGTAGATAAAAAAGAAGTTTTAAAATTTTTAAACTATTTTTTCTATAACTATCTGGTTGATGGCCATTTTAGAGATAAAGATCTAAAGGCTACTAGGAAAATAATTGAAAGGATATTGCAAAATGGTATTTAAAATATTTTGGATTTTAAGGGGCTTATTTTATAAGCCTTTTTTTGGGAAGTTTGATTTACCATCATACATAGGTAAACCTATTTATATTGGAAATTTTAAAAGAATATTTATAGGTAAAAGAGTAAGAATTTTCCCAGGAGCACGAATAGAAGTGGTAGATACTCAATCATCTATAATACTTGAAGACAATATCTCCATAGGACAAAACTTACATGTTATTTCAGGTGAAGAGCAAACACTTATAATCGGTAGAAACACAACTTTATCTGCAAATGTATTTATTACAAATATTGATCATAAATATACTAAAATAGATGAACATATATTAGAACAATCACTTGTAAGTTCAAAAACTCAAATAGGCGAAAATTGCTTTATAGGATATGGAGTAGTTATTCAAGCAGGGACTATCCTTGGTAAGCAGTGTATCGTAGGAGCCAATGCAGTAGTGAGAGGAACTTTTCCAGACTATTGTGTAATAGTTGGTGTTCCAGCTAAAATAGTAAAGAGATATGATATTGATAAAAAAATATGGAGAAAAACAAATAATAAAGGAGAATTCATAGATGAAATATAAAAATATATTAATAACAGGTGGAGCAGGTTTTATCGGGTCTAATTTAGCTTTAAAACTCATAGAAAAAGGGTATCAGGTAACCGTTTTAGATAATTTATCTCCACAAATACATGGAGAAAAATCACCACTTTATGAATCTATAAAAGGAAAAGTAACTTTTATAAAAGGAACAGTTCTTAGCTATGATGATTGGAAAAAAGCACTTAAGGGTGCTGATGTTGTAGTGCACTTAGCAGCAGAAACAGGAACAGGACAATCCATGTATGAGATAGAAAAATATACTGATGTCAATATCAAAGGTACTTCAATATTTTTAGATATTTTAGCAAATGAAAAGCATAGTATAAAGAAAATAGTAGTTGCTTCTTCTCGTGCTATATATGGTGAAGGTAAGTATAAATGTCAAAAACATGGAATTGTATATCCGAATGAACGAAAAGATTGCGATATGGCACAAGGAGATTTTAATGTAAAATGTCCTTATTGTCATGCAAATGTTGAATTGTTAGCAACAGATGAAGAGAGTAAAATACATCCTGCTTCCATATATGGTATTACAAAACAAGTTCAGGAACAGATGTTTATGGTGATGGGTAAAAGTTTAAATATACCTGCTGTCGCATTTAGATATCAAAATGTGTATGGTGCAGGACAGTCATTGTCAAATCCATATACGGGAATATTATCAATATTTTCTACAAGAATTAAAAATGGTAATGATATTAGTATTTTTGAAGATGGCAAAGAGAGTCGAGATTTTGTTTATATTGATGATGTTGTGGATGCTACTATCCTAGGTATAGAAAAAGATGAAGCTAACTATGAAGTTTTTAATGTCGGACTAGGTAAAGCTATAGATGTAATGACCGTAGCAAATACATTAGTAGCGGAATATGCAAGTGAAACAAATATTACAATAACTGGAAACTACAGACTTGGGGATATTCGAAATAATTATGCAGATTTGTCTAAAATAAAAAATAAACTTGGCTTTGAACCAAAAATAAATTTTAAGGAAGGCATTTCCAAGTTTGTAGAGTGGGTAAATAAACAAGATATTGTTGAAGATAAATATACACAAAGTATAGAAGAAATGAAAGAGAAAGGTTTGTATAAATAATGCAAGAGATTAATGGTAAGAATATTTTACTATTGGCACCATCTTATTTTGGGTATGATTTAGAAATTAAAAATACATTAAAAAAGTTAGGTGCAAATGTTTATCATTATGATGAGAGACCTAAAAATGATTTTTTCACAAAAGTTTTTATTAGATTAAACTTGAAAAAAATAATTCAAAAGAATATAGATAGTTATTATGAAAAAATAATTCAAAATACAAGAGATTTAAAATTAGATTATTTATTGTTAATTAACCCTGAGGCAATTGATAATAAGAAAATTGAGAAAATCAAACAATATCATTCGAATATAAAAGTATTAATTTATATGTGGGATTCTATTAAAAATAAAAAGAAATCTTTAGAATTGTTGAAAAATTCTGATAAATTTTTTACGTTTGATTCTGAGGATGAAAAAAATTATAAAGATATTTTATTCCTTCCATTATTTTATATTGATGATTATAAAAATATTTCAATCAGTTCAAATTATGAATATGATTTTGCCTTTATAGGCACTATTCATAGTGATAGATATAATATAGTAAAAAAAATAGAAAAGTTTTCTCAAGAAAATAATTTAAAAATATATTTTTACTTTTATTCACCAAGTAGAATCTTATTTTTTTTACAAAGACTGTTTAAGAAAGACTTTAGAAATATAGATAGGAATGATATATCCTATATTCCAATGAATAAAAATGACATTATAAGTGTTGTATCTAAATCTAGAATAATAGTTGACATTCAACATCCTTTTCAAAATGGTTTAACTATGCGTAGCATAGAAATGTTGGGAGCAAAAAGAAAACTTTTAACAACTAATAAAAGTATTATAGGATATGATTTTTATAATGCAAAGAATATAGCTATTCTCGATAGAAATAATATTGAAATTAGTATAAATTTTATAAAAACAAAATATGAAGAAATAAATAATGAAGTTTATCAGAAATATTCAATATATGGATGGTTACAAAATATATTTAAAGGAGAAAAATAAATGAAAGGCATTATTTTAGCAGGAGGAAGTGGAACAAGATTGTATCCGATCACAAAAGGTGTAAGTAGTCACCCCTGAAAAAACCTAATTTTCCACTCCAACAAAAGAGAATTTGATGAATCTATTATCTCCAAATATACTTCTTCATAAGTAGAAAGAGATAATATTCTTTTAATATCTTCTCTATTTGAACAATTGCTTTCAATAAGATGTTGTAATTTTGTAAAAAAAGGGCATAAAAGTAGATAAACATCTGCTTTTTAAGATTAAAGGCAGTTGCTGCCAATAAGAGATTTATTTCATCGCCTATAAAACCTTTAAGATAATTTC
>Ga0256833_1003852_pt1 | contig 10168 bp, 10 predicted proteins | sample 356284metaG_FD_190535 | JGI IMG/M metagenome (GOLD analysis project Ga0256833, IMG submission 190535) | Hydrothermal vent microbial communities from Mid Atlantic Ridge, Atlantic Ocean - 356-284 | ecosystem: Environmental > Aquatic > Marine > Hydrothermal vents | place: Atlantic Ocean: Mid...
GACAGGTCGGTCTCTATCCGCTGTGGGCGTAAGGGATTTGAGGGGAGCTGCCCCTAGTACGAGAGGACCGGGGTGGACGGACCTCTGGTGTGCCAGTTGTCGTGCCAACGGCATCGCTGGGTAGCCATGTCCGGCAAGGATAACCGCTGAAAGCATCTAAGCGGGAAGCCTGCCCCAAGATCAGATCCCTCACCGGGCTAACCGGGTAAGGCCGCAGGAAGACTACCTGCTTGATAGGCGGCAAGTGTAAGCGCAGCAATGCGTTGAGCTTAGCCGTACTAATGGCCGAGGGCTTGCTTCGTGATGCGGAGAACCAGGAACTCTTCCGTTTCTTCGCTGCACGCAACCTAACGACAAACGACCTATTCATTGTGCCGCAGCACTTTCAACAACTGATTTTGTGAATAACCCTCTTGGTGACTGTAGCGGCGGGGGTACACCCGGCAACATCCCGAACCCGGCAGTTAAGCCCGCCAGCGCCGATGGTACTTGGGGGGCGACCCCCTGGGAGAGTAGGTCGTCGCCAAGAGGGTTTTTCGTTTGCGCTTCTCGCCCACATCTGCAAGGTTGACAAACCCCAACCGCGCGGTATAATGTGGGCGCTGTGTTGTGGCCCATTAGCTCAATTGGAAGAGCAGGGGACTCTTAATCCCTTGGTTGCAGGTTCGAGTCCTGCATGGGTCACCTTCCCCTCGGTGTTGCCGGGGGGCTTTTTTGTTAAAACCCGATAAGGATTGAACGCCCAACAATGCCCTCGCTTGACGCCTCTCATCAAGCGGGTTATGATGGTGCCTATGGAACTACGTGGAAGTAAGTGGAGTATGCGCCGCAAGCAGCGCCGCCGTAGCAACCCTATTCGCTTGCTGGTGCTGCTGCTGTTGATTGCGGTGATGGTTTACGTCAATCAGGTCGTGGTGCCGGCCATGCCGAAGCCTTTTGTGCCGACGCCTACTCCCACCGTTAACCCCGAAGCCTATCTCACCAAAGCCCAAGAGGCTTTCCGCAAGGGGCAACTGGAAGTCGCTATTCAGGCTTACCAGCAGGCTATTTTGCACGACCCTGACAAGCCTTCTTTGCACGCCGCCCTGGCGCGTGTTCAACTGCTGGCCGGGCAATATGCCGCTGCCCTCACCAGCGCTGAAAACGCTCTTCTGCTCAACCCCGATTACGCCCGCGCCCACGCACTACGCGGCTATGCCCTCTATAAACTCGGCAACGACGTGCAGGCGCAAACCGAGCTCCAGCGGGCTTTGACGCTGGACCCCAACGACGCCTTAGCCCATGCCTTCCTGGCTGCGCTTTATGCTGATCAGGAACTCTACCAAAAGGCCGATGAAGAACTCCGCAAGGCGTTGGCGATTGCCCCCAGCGACCTGGAAGTGCGCCAGATTTACGGCTATGTGCTCTTTGCCGAGGGGCTCTACAAGCGGGCGGTGGAGGAGTATAAGGCGGCTTTGGCCATCAACGATAACATTCCCAGCCTGCACATTACCCTCGGGCTGCTGTATCGCGCTCAGGGAGATTACAACGACGCCATCGACGAGTTTTCGCGCGCCAATGCCCTTAACCCTGCCGACCCCATGCCTGACGCTTACATTGCCACCACCTATGCTTTGCAAGGCCAGTATGGGCGGGCATTGCAATATGCGGCGAAGGCTGCTGAGGAAGCCCCCGGCAACCCTTACATGCACGGCAATTATGGCCTGATTCTTTACAAGAACGGCAAGTATACCGAAGCAGTGAAGGAACTCGCTCTGGCGGTCAAAGGCGGCACGACGAAAGATGGCGTGATTGTGAAAGGGCTGCCCCTGGACTATGGCCGTGTGGCAGACTATTACAGCGTTTACGGCCTCGCACTGGTCAAAATTGGCCGTTGTGACGAGGCTCTTCCGGTGTTCCAGGCCATTTTGGCTGGGGTTCCCACCGATGAGGCCGCGGTTTACAACGCCCATCAGGGCATCAGCGAATGTAGCGCCCAGGCGGCCACGACGCCAACCCCTGCTGCCACGGGAACCGGCACCGCAACTACTGCGACCCCGGCACCGTAGGAAACCCGGCTATGGAACTACGCGGCGACGACATCCGTTTTGCCGACCAGGAGCCGCATTCCCGCCCCGGGCGGGTGCTGCTTTACCTCGCGTTGGCCTTGCTGGGCATCGCGCTCGATTGGGGCTTGTTCTCCGGACGAGTGCCCCGGCCCGATTTGTTTGCGCCTACCCCAACGCCTACCCGCAGCGCGGTTTCCTGGGCAGAAGAGGGACACGCCCAGTTCATCGCCGGCAACCTCGACGCGGCCATTCAGGCTTATAAAATGGCCACGCGGCTGAACCCGCGGAACGGTAAACTGTGGGCAGAACTGGCGCGTGTGCAGGTGTATTCCTCGGCTTTGCTCCCCACTGACGAACAGAAATTCGTGCGGCGGCAGGAGGCTCTGGCTTCCGCAAACAAGGCGGTGGAAGTTGCCCCTGACGACCCGCGTGCCCATGCCGTGCGCGCTTTTGCCTTGGACTGGCTGGCCACCTCGAACCTGGCTTCGGTTGAAGAGTCGGACCGTTGGCTGGCCGAGGCAGAAAGCGAGGCCGCACGCGCCCTTGTGCTCGCGAAAAACGACCCCCTGGCTTTGGCTTACGACGCCGAGGTGTTGTTGGATCAGCAAAAATGGATCCAGGCTAACCGGTTTGCCGAACTGGCGGTGCAGTATGGCCCCGATTTGCTCGATACCCACCGGGTATATGCCGCGGTGCTGGAAACGTTGGGCCAGTATAACAAAGCCATTCAGGAATACAAGAAGGCCATCCAGCTGGCGCCGAATCTCACCTTTTTCTATTTGCGGGCGGGGTTGATTTACCGCCACCTGGGCGGTTCGGCGGAAGCCAGTGAGGCCTATCGCAAGGCCCTTTATCAAAAGGCGCTGGACTTTTTTGCCCAGGCTGCGAAAATCAACCAGCGGTTGGGGATCAACGACCCTACCCCCTACATTGCCATTGCGAAAACCTACGCTCAAATGGGGCAATTCTTCATCGCGGCCCGTAACGCCGAGCGCGCTTTATTGATGGATCCCACCAACCCCAACACCTATGCCGAACTGGGCATTATCTACATCAAAGCCCGCAACTACGAAGGAGCAGTGCCGGTGCTGAAATGCGCTGTGGAAGGCTGCACGGCAGAGGAAACCGATGCCATCATCAAAGATTTGCAAAAGCGGTTTGTGGGATTCGACCACCTCAAGGGGACGGCGGTCCAGCCTTTGCCGCTGACCGACCGCACGGTGGGCTTTTACTACGTGAGTTACGGCTCGGTGCTGGCGGCATTGGACCGGTGTAACGAGGCGTTGCCGGTGTTGGATAGGGTGCAGCGCACTTACCCTGCCGACCCTGTGCTGAGCAGCATTGTGCGGGAAAACCGCCAGATTTGCCGGACATTGGCGGCAGAGAAACAGGCTGTCACGCCTACGCCTGCGCCTTCGCCTTCGCCGACACCGCAGCCTTGAGGGCTGTGCATTCCTGCGTTTCCCGGCCCACCCTCGCGGGCAACAAACGCCCGCTTTTTTTGCTTGACAAAAAAGAACATCTGTTCTATAATAACGCTGTCTTTCCACACCGTTTTTCCCCAGGAGGTTGGTGAAATGGAGAGGATACGTTTGCCGTGGCAACAGTTCCCCCTGCGGCGGGGGCAGATGTTCGGTTTGTTGATTTTGACGGCGCTGGTGTTTTTCGAGGTGTTCAACTTCAGCACCACCGAGTTTGCGCTTCACGACTTGCTTGGCGAGATGCGCTTTGCCGGTTTGCCCTGGGCGACGATTCTCGCGATTGCTTTTTGCGGCATTGATTTTGCCGGAATCGCCCGCCTGTTCACCCCCGAAGAGGCCGACGCCCCAACGCTGGAAGTGTGGTATCTCTTTGGGGCCTGGCTATTGGCGGCGACGATGAACGCCATGCTCACATGGTGGGGCGTTTCCATTGCCATTTTGAGCCACACCTCTGCTGGCCGGGCGGTGTTGGGGCAGCAAACGCTGCTCAAAGCGGTGCCAGTGTTTGTGGCGGTGTTGGTGTGGCTGGTGCGGGTGCTCATCATCGGCACGATTTCGACGGCTGGGCCACGGTTGTTCTCGCAACGGGACGAGGTGAGTCTGGCCGTTCCCCATCGCCCGGCAACGGCTGCACGCGCGGCCGTGGCGGCGGCCCGCCGCACGCCTACGCGACGGCAGCCGGGCGCGTCGAGCCGAAGCACGCCGCCGCCGGAGCCCACGTACGAGCCTTTATATGGCGCTGCCCCGACCCATAGCGGGCCGAGGCAGGTGTAAGCGGCCAAATGAAATCGCTCCCTCGCTTATTTTTGGGGCGCAGAGATCACCTTTTTGAGAATGTAGCCCTCTTGCTTGTGGCTGACGCCGCGGGTGCAAACCTTATTCAACGGGCATGCGGCGCAGCCTTCCCCCTCGACCGAGCAGCCGGTGCTGGCCACTTTTTCGACTTTCCCTTCCCAGGCCAGCACTTCCAGCATTTGCCGCACTTCATCGGTGTTGGTGCCCAGGGCAACGGCCAGGCTGGCCAGGGAAACCCCTTCGCCGCGTTGCTCGGCTTCCTGCAGCAGACGATAGAGACGCAACAGCATTAGCCCGCTCCCAAGAGACGGCCAACCTGGAACACTGCTGTGGCGAGCAGCCAGGCAGTCGTCAGCCCCAGCACGACAGAGAAGAGCGCCCACCGCCAGCCATATTCCTGCGCCTGGGCTGCCACGGTGGCCATGCAGGGCGTGTAAAGCAGCACATACACCAGGAAGGCCAGGGCGCTCAGGGGCGTGAAGGCTTTGTGCAGGGCACGGCTGAGTTCGGTTTGGTTGCCTTCATCGCCCGACGCTGCCGGGAAGAGGCGGATGCCGGGGGTGAGGCTGTCGAGCAAGGCCTGGGCTGCCTTCCAGGTGGCTTCCCCAAAGCCAACCACGATGGTCCTGGCGTCATTGAGCGGGTGGAGCGTGGGGGGCTCGGTGGGGCGCTTGGCTTCTTGCTCGCCGATGTAAATTTGCGACATGGTCGAAATGACCACTTCTTTGGCTACAAAGCCGGAAATCAGCGCCCCCGCGGCCTGCCAGGTGCCAAAGCCCGCCGGTTCGTAGATGGGCGCTAAGGCATGGCTGACTTTGCCGAAGTAACTGTCACCTGGGTTTTGCACGCCCCACGGCAGGTTGAGCAGGAACCACAATAAAATGGCGATGCCGAGGATGACGGTGCCTGCCTTGCGGATGAATTCCGAGGTGTGTTCCCAGGTGTGCAGCCACAGCCCCTGCCAGGTGGGCAGGCGGTAGCGGGGCAGTTCCAGCACGAACACGCTTTTGTGTACCTCGGGGAACACCAGCAGGGAAAGCAGCCAGCCTGCTAATGCCGCCACGACGATGCCCACCAGGTACAGACTCCACACCACCAGCCCCGCGTCTTTGCTGAAAAAGGCCATGCCGAAGACCACGTATACGGGCAGGCGCGCCGAGCACGACATGAAGGGAATCAGCAGCCCGGTGAGCACCCGCGCGGCGCGGTTTTCGATAGTGCGGGTGGCATAGACGGCAGGCACATTGCAGCCGAAGCCCAAAATCATGGGAATGAAAGCCCGCCCGTTGAGCCCCAGGAAGGCCATGGCCTTATCCATCACGAATGCCGCGCGCGCCAGGTAGCCGCTATCTTCCATGAAGGCTAAGGCGAAAAACATCACCATCAGGCTGGGAATGAACGTCAGCACGCTGCCGACGCCGGCAATGGCACCGTCTACGATGAGCGAGATCAGCCACGGTGGGGTGTGAAGCGCCAGCAGCCCGGCCAGGGTCCAGGTGGTGATGGGGCCGCTGATGATGGTGTCGATCCAATCCATGAAAGGCGCTGACACATTCTGCACCAGGCTGAACATCAAATACATGAAGAAGAGGAACAGTGGGATGCCCAGCCAGCGGTTGGTGACGATTTGGTCGATGCGGTCGGAGAAAGTGCGTGGGGGGTGTTTGGGCAGGGTGAGCACCTGCCGCGCCAGGCCGCGCACGAAGGCATAGCGGGCGTCGGCCAGGGCGATATCCACGTCTTCGCCATACACGCGCTGGAGCTTGTGCATCACTTTTTGTAGCACGTCCAGCACGGCCTCACCGCCGGGGGCTTCGTTGACAACCCGCTGGGCCTGTTCGTCGCCCTCGATGAGTTTGACGGCCAGCCAGCGTGGCCGGTAGCCTTGCAGGTCGGAGAGGGTTTCCAGCGCCTCGGTGAGGCGGCGCACGGCTTTTTCCAACTCGTGGTCATATTGCAGCACGTCGGGCGGTGGCGTGTGGAATTCAGGCGCTTCGGCGGCATGGTGAATTTGCTCACGTAGCGCTTCAATGCCGATATCCTTGCTTGCCACTGCGGTAAGCACCGGCACGCCTACCAGCTGAGCGAACCGCCCGACGTCGATTTTGTAGCCTAATTGCTCGGCCACGTCGGCCATGTTGAGCACGATGATCATCGGCGCCCCGATTTCCAGCAGTTGCGCCGTGAGGTAAAGGTTGCGTTCCAGGTTCGAGGCGTCAACCACGTTCACCACGACGTCGGGGTGTTCCTCCGTGATGAACTCCTGGGCAATGCGCTCTTCGGGCGAATAGGCCGAAAGGCTGTAAGTGCCCGGCAGGTCGACGATTTCGACCACCAGGTCGCGATAGCGGTAAAAGCCTTCTTTCTTTTCGACCGTTTTGCCTGGCCAGTTGCCGACGTGCTGGTGCGCGCCGGTCAGCGCGTTGAAAACCGTGCTTTTGCCAGCGTTGGGGTTGCCTGCCAGGGCAACCCGAAGGCGGCGAGAGGTGGTCATCGTGCAGGTTCTCCTTGCGGGGTGGTTTCGGTGACCAGAATTTTATGGGCCATGCCGCGCCCTAATGCCAGGCGCGTTTCGCCGACGGCCAGCAACAGGGGCCCCCCGTTGTCGCGTAACACCTGTACCGTGTTGCCGGGCAACAGCCCCAGCCCGGCAAGGCGGTCTTTCAGGTGACGGCCAGCGCGCACTTCGACGATGCGGGCTGGCCGCCCAGGTGGCAACATCGTGAGGGGCAAGACGGGCTCATGGCTCATGGGCGCGCTCCGCCTCGGCGATTTCGACGATGATGTCGGCGGCATCTTTCCGCCGGAGCGAGAGGTGCGAGCCTTTGACCGTATATTCCACCGGGTCGCCCAAAGGCGCAACCCGTTCCACGTAGACGATTTCCCCCCGCACCAATCCCATATCCAGCAGGCGGCGACGCAGTGGCCCGCTGGTGCGAATCGCGGTAATCACGCCTTTTTGGCCCGGCGTGAGGGCGCTCAGGGGCACTTGCCTGGTGGTCGTGGCGGCCACAATGTCCTCCGAAACGACAGGTTTATCGGGGCACAACAGCCCCGCCGTAGGTTCCTTTGCCCAAATGGGCGAATAAATTATACCATAATCATAAAAATTCACGGGCGGTTGCTTCCCCGCCCGCGGCTTTCCGATTATAATTCCGCTTGCATTTCTTCACAAGGAGCGCTGATGAGTCGAGTGATTCAGACCGACGGCGTGGGCAAGCGCCGTCGGCGCTTATTGCAAATGTTGGGGGCGGCTTTGCGGGAACTGATGACCCAAACCCGTCCTGATGCCCGTACGCTCGATTTGGCGGCTTTCATTGCCGAACTGTTAGGGGCGTTGGCCGATTTGGTCGAGGAAACCACCGCCCCCTGGGAAAAGCGCGGCTATTGGGTGAAGGCCGACCGCTTTCGCATGGAATGGCGCTGGGCGGCGCAGTTGCAGCGCGCCATGCAGGAAGCCGTGCTGGCGCAGGATTGGGATGAAATTGCCCGTGTCGCCGCCCAGGTGTTCGCCCATGTGGGGCACGTCCATGTGCCCAAACGTCTGAAACTGGAAGGCGCCTGGGAGGGGGCTTATCGGCGGCTGGTGGCCCGCCGGGGTGGTCAGGCCGACGGCTGACCCTTCACCAGAGCATTTTCAGCCCCAGCAGCACCAGGGCTGCCAGCACCACTTTACGAAAGCCGTCAGGGGGCAGGAAGGCGGCTGCCCGATGGCCGGCCCACAGCCCCAGGGCAAGGGCGGGCAGCGCGGCGGCAGCCTGTGCCCACGTTGCTACGCTGATGTCGCCTGCCACAAGGTGCGCGCCGAAGACCATGCTGCTGCTGGCGAGGAAGAAGGCCTGCAGGTTGGCTTTGAAAGCCTGCGGCGGCCAACCGCGCGCGTGCCCATAAAGGATGACTGGCGGCCCCGAAGTGTTGTAAGCGCCGCCCAACGCTCCCGCGGTCAGGCCGGCAGCCCACCCCCAGCCTGGGCGTTGCAGCGTGGGCAAAGGCTTCCCGCTGAGGGCATACAGGCCATAGGCCACCAGCAATGCCCCCAGGCCGTGTAGCATCCAGGTTTCCGGCAGTCGCCGCAACAGCACGACCCCCAGCGGCACGCCCACCCACGAAGCAAAAATCAGGCGGCGCACCGGCTGCCAGCGCAAGTGGGCGCGATGCTGCCACAAAATGACGACTTCCACCCCCAGGCTCACCACCGCAACCAGCGCCGTGGCTTGCGGCAGGCTCATAACCATGCTCAACAATGGCATGGAAACCAGCGCCAACCCGAACCCAGTCAGGCTTTGCGTAAAGGCGGCCAGCGCCAAAATCGCGGCTGCGGCAATCCAAGGGGCGTTCATGGGGCAGGGGCGGTGAGGCGCGTCAGCACGCCAGTCAGCACGGCTACCGCCTTGCGGTAAGATGCCAGCGGCAAGTGCTCGTGCGGTGTGTGGTCGAGGCTGCTATCGCCAGGGCCGTAAGCCACCGCAGGGCAGCCCCACACGGGCGCGACGATGTTCAGGTCGGCGGTGCCGGTTTTGACCACGAAGCCAGGCTTGCCGCCTGCAGCCCGGATAGCCCCGAGGAAAGCGCGCGTCAGCGGGGTGCGCTTTTCGCCGCGATAGGCGCTGATCGCGTACCCCTGGGGCTGCACCTCGCCGCCGGGTTGGATTTCGGTCAGCAGGCGATACCATGCCTGGGGCGACACGTCGGGCGGCAGGCGGCAGCCGAGATGCAGTTCGGCCCACTCGGTGAAGCCGTCGTCGCCAGAGGTCAGGCCGCGCAGGGAGGGCTGCAAGCGGTCGAAGGCCCGCTGTTTGTCGTGGTTGCGAGCGGCCACTTGGGATTGTAAGGCTTGCCACCAGGTGCAGGCCATTTCTGCGGCGCTGGTATCTTGCGAGGCGGTGTGGCTCAGGGGGCGCTGGAAGCGCACGGTGGCGCGGGCGCTGCCCTTGTAGCCTAAGGTTACCCGTTGCCAGTTGCTCGGTTCCCCGATGATGGCATAGTCGGGATGATAATCTGCCTGTTGGGCGACGAAGCGCGCCCCGACCGATTCTCGCTCCTCGTCGACCGCGCCGATGACGATGATTTGCCAGCCTGCCTGCGGCCCCGCGGCGGCTGCGGCGTCGGTAAAGGCCGCCAGGGGCCCTTTGGCGTCCACGCTGCCGCGGCCAAAGAGCACCGCGCCCTCGTCGGGCAGGGTTTCAATCCGCACGGGAATTTCGCCTGGCACGGTGTCGATGTGCCCCAGCAAAATGATCTGGCGGGGGCCCCCGCCCATCACGCCAATGGCGTTGCCGGCCGGGTCGCGGAAGGCTTTCGTATAGCCAAGTTCGCGAAAACGGGCCAGCAGCGCCTCCACCGCGGCGGCTTCCTGCCCGCTGGGGGAATAGTGGCTGACCAGGGCCCAGAGGGTTTTCAGGTCGGATGGATAGGGCGTCATGCGCTCTCCTTTCTGAAAGGTGAGATACTCAACCATACCACAAAATGCGCCGCCTGGTGGGTTTTTGCGCGGCAATCAGGCGCCCAAAACTCGGAAGTCAGGGCAGAAGTTGGGGCATTTCTGGAAGGCACGGTGGCCTGGCGAGCCATCCCCTCGCGGGCAAGCAAGAAGCCCGAGCCCTTTCGCTCCCCTACGGGCGACGACCTCGCCTGCGGCTCAGCCCAGGCGCTTCGGCTACGCTCAGCCCAGGCGCTTCGGCGGGCTGCGACGACGCTTAGCCCGCCTCGCGGTGACGTAAACTGGGGGAACTGCGTAACTCCTAAAGAGATATGGCTTCTTGCAAGGCCATTGTGTTCTCCAAAAGTGTCCCAATGCCTGTCCTAACCTTCGCCGGGTGCATGCAAATGTTGTAGAAAGGGAAT
>Ga0256833_1003853_pt1 | contig 10168 bp, 9 predicted proteins | sample 356284metaG_FD_190535 | JGI IMG/M metagenome (GOLD analysis project Ga0256833, IMG submission 190535) | Hydrothermal vent microbial communities from Mid Atlantic Ridge, Atlantic Ocean - 356-284 | ecosystem: Environmental > Aquatic > Marine > Hydrothermal vents | place: Atlantic Ocean: Mid...
CACAAGACAAAATGGTGTCAATGTTACGCGTGCTGTTTTGATGAGACATGAAGATGATTCTCTTAGCTTTGCAGGAAATATGCAAACAGGAGAATATTATCAATTTGGTTTTGCTAACTTAGAACTCGCACAGCAAGATACAAAGCGAGTTTATGAACAACTTGCAAAAGAGCATATGGAGAGTATATTTGTCTATTCATGTATGGCAAGGAGAAGGTTTTCTTCCCAATTAACTTCACAAGAGATATCACCATTGGCAAAAAGTGCATCTTTGAGTGGTTTTTTTACTTATGGTGAATTTTTTCATACTCAAAAAAATTCAAATCTTTTAAATCAGTCGATGACAATACTGGCTATGACTGAAAATCCAAATCAAAAAAATTTGCATAAAAGTTATGATAATTATGATCTTTCAAAAGAATCTTCTACTATGCAGGCACTCTCTCATCTTATCACAGTTGCTTCAAGTGAACTTGAAGAGATCTCAAATCAATACAGTAAAGCGACAAATAGTATTTTGGTCAATGAAGGACCTGTGGTAAACTGGCGTATTCGTTTGAGTAATAGATTTGAAGTGTTATTTGTCAGTTCAAATGTTATCTCTTTTTTAGGTTATAGTGCTGAAGAATTTTTAAGTCAAGGTGTACGTTTTTTGTCATTGATTGATAGTGCAGATAAGAGGGCATTTATTCGTAAGATGAGAGAAGTAAAAGCGAAGAAGAAGATCTCTTTTGAAGGAGAGTTTGCCCTAAAAACCAAAAAAGGAACTAAACGACATTTTCACTATTTCATGTCATTGGAAAGAGCTAGTGATGGGAGTGATGTTTTACATGGTTATATGATTGATGTTACAGTAGAAAAAGAGTCAAAAAAGAAGATACATTTTATGGCATACAATGATGCTTTGACAAAGTTACCAAATCGAATAGCTATAGAGAAAAAGCTTCGTGAATCAATCGATCAAGCCAAACAAAATTCACAGACAGGTGCTTTGATGTTTTTGGATTTAAATCGTTTTAAACAAATCAACGATGCATTAGGACATCATGTTGGTGATGAAGTTTTGAAAGAAACTGCCAGACGTTTACAAGCTTGTGTAAAAGGTGTAGGCTTAGCAGGGCGACTTGGTGGTGATGAATTTGTAGTTATCCTGCCAAACATAAGCAGTACAAATGAACATGAACAAATCAAAAATATTTCTAAAAATATTCATAAAGAGATTGAAAAGGTGATTGTTGTAAATAATGAAAATCTTTATATATCTACTAGTATTGGTGTTGCTATATTTCCAGATGACTCTTTTGAGTATGATGAGGTCATGAAGTTTGCAGATGCTGCTATGTATCGGGCAAAAAAAGATAAAAATACATATTTGCGTTTTCATAAAAATAGTTGTAAAGATAGCTTAAAAGATGAATTTGTCATAGAAAATAGTTTACGTAAAGCTATCGATCATGATGAGTTTAAGTTACTTTATCAGCCACAGATAGACATCATAAGTGGTGTTATTAGTGGAGGGGAAGCTCTTTTGAGATGGAATAGCCGTGAACTTGGAAATGTACCACCTGATAAATTTATTCCAGTTGCGGAAAATAGTGGGCAAATTATTGAGATAGGTAATTGGGTACTGCGTGAAGCTTGCAGTAAAATAAAATTATTACAAGAGTTTAATCAACTTCCATCTACTTTTAAAAAGATTTCTGTAAATGTGAGTGCTATACAGTTTAAACAGTCAGATTTTGTTAAAAATGTACTCTCTATTATCAAGGAGAGTGGTATTGATGCGAGGCTGTTAGAATTAGAACTTACCGAAGGAGCTTTGGTAGAAGATATAGAAGAAGCAATTGCAAAGATCAAAGTATTAAAACAAACAGGGCTTACTTTTTCTATTGATGATTTTGGTACTGGATTTTCGTCATTGGCATATTTGAAAAAGTTTCCTATTGATGTTTTGAAAATTGATAAATCATTTATACAGGATATGGATATTGATATAGATGATGCTGTATTGACTGAAACTATCATACAAATGTCTAAAAATTTACAATTAGGAGTCATCGCCGAAGGTGTAGAAAAGACAGAACATTTGGATTTTTTACGAAATCATGGCTGTCAAACGTATCAGGGATATCTATTTAGTAAGCCAATAGCTTTTGAACTTTTTATGAATCTTTTGTTTAAAGAAGAGACTATTTCAAAGACTTTGATGGTGAAAGTATAACCCAAAATCAGGGAAAAAAAGGAAATGGTGCTTTTAGCTCCATTTCCTATAAGCCTTTCTACTTTGTGCGGTAATAAATATTAACTTTGTTAAAATTCTTTTTTATAAGGAGTTGGCATGGCGAAGTTTATTGTTTTAAAAGATATTGCTATTTTAGATCGTGGTTTAGGGCGTGATCAAAAAGAGCGTTTTGTTGCTATTGATGGTGTAGAAGTGGATGATTATGGATCTTTGAGTCCAGAAAGTTTACAAGCTGCCAAAAGAGCACTCTCTAGTGAAGCAGTTCAGGCAGGTGCTACTAGGATTCCCCAGAGTAACTGTATCGATATCGGTGATGGTGGTTATCTTGCGAGTGATGACATGATAGTCGCTTATAATGGCGGGGATATTGTTTATACGTCTTTACAAAGTGGTTTTGCTATAGAAAAGTTTATGATTTCTCACTATATGCTACTTCCTGCTAAAGCATTTCAAGTACAGCGTGTCGAAATAAAAGGAAATTATCCTGGAGCATATATAGATGATGTTTTAAGTAGAGCTGATGATATTGTACGTTTTTTGCCTTCTCCCTCAAAAAAAGAAGTATATAGCGTGATTGATATGATTTTAGAAGAGAGCAGGGTGGTTTACTTTAGTGAATCAGATAAGCAAAATGTTTTGGCAAGGTTGGTATAGTAAAATGAGAAGAGCTAAAATAGTAGTTACCTTAGGACCTGCAACTTCTAAGAAAAAGATAATCGCTCAGTTGATCGAAAATGGAGTTAATGTTTTTAGACTCAATTTTTCTCACGGTGATCATAAAACTCATGCTTCAAATATCAAAAAGATACGTAAAGCTTCCAAAAAAACAGGTATAGAAGTTGCGATACTTCAGGATATATCTGGACCTAAAGTTCGTATTGGTGAGATTGATGGTGTTTTGAAACTTAAAAAAAGTGATATTGTCATTTTGTCTAAAGAGGCAGATGATAAAAATGATAAACTCCTTGATATCTCTTATCCTGATATTATAGATATGGTCAATGTAGGGGAAGAAGTTTTTTTTAGTGATGGTACGATTCGTACGGTTGTAGTTGATAAAAAAAATGACAGACTCTATCTTGAACTTTTAACAGATGGTGAACTTACATCGCATAAAGGTGTGAACTTTCCAAAAACAAAAATCACTATCTCAGCTATCACTAAAAAAGATGAAGAAGATTTAAAATTTGGAGCATCACAAGATATAGATATCGTTGCTCTCTCTTTTGTACAAACAGCACAAGATATCCAAAAAGCCAAAAAAATCCTCAAAAAAATAGATTTTAATCCAATGATTGTAGCAAAGATTGAGACAGGTATGGCTTTAGAAAATTTAAATTCTATTATGTCAGAAAGTCATGGTGTGATGGTGGCTAGAGGTGATCTTGGTGCAGAGTTTGGAGTGACAAAATTGCCACGTATACAAAAGAGAATAATCGCAGCCGCAAATCGTGCAAATAAACCAGTCATAACTGCTACACAAATGCTTACATCCATGAAAGAAAATCCATTCCCCACTCGTGCAGAAGTAAGTGATATAGCAAATGCTGTTTATGATGGAAGTGATGCTGTTATGCTTAGTGATGAAACAGCAGTGGGTAGTTATCCTATACAGGCAGTTCAAGTCCTTCATGATAGTATCAAAGATGTCGAAAAAGAGTATCCTTATGTCAAAGAATTTATGCCTGAAAATAGTTCAGATGCTGTTGCTAAAGCAGCTGTTCAGTTAGCCTCAAGTCTGAAAAAAGAGGCATTGGTAGCTTTTACAACATCTGGATATAGTGCAAAAGCACTCTCAAGATATCGTCCACAGGTTAATATCTATGCTATTTCTCATTCATTAAAAACGCATAGACAGTTAAATCTGGTTTGGGGTGTTCAACCACTATTTGTGATGAAAGAGAGTGATAATCCTAGTAAACTGTTGTATGATTTTGTTCATAAAATAATCGAAGAAAAGTATATTGATATAAGTAAGAGGTTTGTATTGACCATGGGAAGTGCTACTGGTAAAAAAGGTTCTACAAACTTTATAAGATTGTTAGATAAAGAGAGTATGAAGTCAGTATTAAAGTATAGATTTTAAGTCAAAATCAGATGAATATTCAACGTATTTTTCTATTTTTTACTTTATTGATTATAGCACTTTGGGTGATGTTCTTTTCGCTTAAGAAGGTAGATGTGATTATTCAAGCAGGACATGAAGGATTGCATAGTGGCAATACCGGAGCACAGACAAAGCTGTATAGAGAAGTTGACTGGAATGTAAAAGTAGCAAACAGGGTTGCTGAGATTTTACGAAAGCGTGGTATTTCAGTGGTTAGAATGGGTGCAAATACACATCTAAGCAGAGCAAAAATTGCGATTGCAATACATTTTGATGGCAGTAAACGAATTTGCCATAGTGGTGCAAGTGTAGGTTATCCAAATAATAACTCAAAAGCCTTCGCCCAGCGTTGGAAGAGGGTGTATAAAAAGTATTTTCCATTTAAATGGCATAAAGATAATTTTACACCAGCTTTAAGACATTACTATGGTTATTACTGGATTAGAGCAGATAGATTTTTGCTCTTGGAATTAGGCGAGATAACTTGTGCCAAACAAGCAAAATGGCTAAAACCAAGACTTGACAAAATAGCACAAATGATTGCAGATACGATTAGAAAAGAACTTTGGACTATAAAGTGATAAATATATAAATTGCTCCTATTGAAAAAAGTGTAATGGCAGTTTTTTTGAGTTCATGATCATATATCAAAATAAAAAATGCTGTGATAATCAGTAATAATCCTCTTCCTATAGGTTTAAAATAAGACTTTTGTTTTTGTGCAAGTAAATCCAGGCTGTCTGGATGCATGTGAACTTGCAAGGCATTTTCACTAAGATCGGTAATCACTTTTTTAACACGTCGCACGGTGAGAGGGATGGATGTGACTTCTGCTTTAATGAGTTTTAGTATTTTATCATTTCCACCAAGAGCCTGTGGAATGTACTTTTGTAAAATAGGAAGAATGTCTTTAATACCATTGAAGTTTTCTATATAAGTTGTTCCTAATCCTTCGATAATCGCACTTACTCGAAGCATATAGATTGCTTCTTGTGGAAGTTTAAATGGAAGATTTTTCATAGAAGCCAACAGTTCGTAAGCTAACTCTTGCATAGATGCTGCATCTAAATTTTCATTGCCAAATATATCAAACATCTGCTCGGCTAACTCTTGCATCTGCATCTGTGGTGCGTCATGAGCTACTATACCTAAGCGTTTACAAGCTGTGATATAAAGCTCAAAATCTCTTTCATTGGCTGATTTTATAAGTTCTATGATAGCAATTCTTGTAAAGTTTGGAATCTTTTTTACCATCCCAAAATCAAGTAAAATAAGCTCTCCATGTTTGTCTATGAGAAGATTTCCAGGATGAGGATCTGCATGAAAATATCCATTTATGAGCATTTGCTGGGTGTAGAAGTAGATCAATTTACCCATAATATCTTCAAATTTTATACCCAGTTTTGAGAGGTTTTTTTTATCATCGAAACGATAACCCTCTTCAAAACTCATCACAATAGCATCTTTACTGCAATATTTTGTATAAGGAATTGGAAATTTAACTCCACTATCTTGATATATGTTGGAAAAATTTTGCAAATTTTCTAACTCTTTGTCAAAATCTGTCTCTTGTAAAATCATAGAAGCAAACTCTTCAATAACTGCTTCGACTGAATTTTTAGTATAGTATGAGAAAAGAGGACGAAAGAGACGATTAAAAAATCGAAGAATACGAATATCAGCAATAACTTTTTGTCTTATATTTAAGCGTCTGAGTTTAACAGCAACTTTGGTCTTGTCTTTAAGGGTTGCTTTATGAACTTGCCCGATAGAAGCACTAGCGATTGGAATATGGTCAAATTTTTCAAAAGGATTATCTTTAAAAGCACGTTTGAAAACTTTTTCAAAAACTTCATGATCCATAGGCGGAATTTCGTCATGAAGTGTTTTGAGCTCATCAAGATAGGAGGTTTCAAAGAAATCTGCTCTTGTAGCTAAAACTTGTGCCAATTTGATATAACTAGCTCCTAGTTGATGTATCGTGTTACTAAGTTCCTGTGGTGAGAGTGGTTTTATAAAAAGAAACTGTTTTTTCTTTTTGATGAGTAAAAAAATAGTTAATAAAAAGAGAAAAACTTTTTTGATACGAATAGGATTGTAAAATGATGTTTTTATTTTCATGCCTTTTAATCTTTTAAATCCTAATAATACCAAATCAAATATAATATCAAAAATCTAAATGTATTATTGTAATCAATATTACTAATTTATAGTTAAAATAACTATTCATGATAACTTCATGTAAAATACTTTATAATTTCTCAAAAATAATATAAAAATATTTTTACAAAGGATGGATATATGGGAGCAGAAACATTAATCAAAAGTCACAAACAGTTCAAAAAAAAGTATGGTAAAAAATATTCTTCACTTTTTCAACGTTTAGTTGATGAGGGACAAAGTCCTAAAACACTGTTTATAGCTTGTAGTGATTCACGTGTCGTACCAAATCTCATCACTTATGCTAAGCCGGGTGATCTGTTTATCGCACGTAATATAGGCAACTTCGTACCTCCTTTTGATCCTGAGTCTGAAGCTTCTTCTACACCTGCTGTTATCGAGTATGCTTTGAGCGTTTTAAATGTAGATAATATTATTTTGTGTGGACATACAGACTGTGGTGCCTGTAAGAGTTTGCACAAAGATATCCCCTTGGATGATATAGAGATGACACACATTCGCAAATGGCTTCGTTTTGGAGAGAGTGCCAAAGAACAAGCTATCGCCTTTGTAGGTATCAAAGATAAAAAGATGCTCTATCGTGCTACTGAGAAATTTAATGTCATCGAACAGTTGAAAAATCTTTTAACTTATCCTGCTGTCAAACGAAAAGTAGCAGAGGGTAAGATTTTTGTGCAAGGTTGGTACTATCATCTTGATAATGGTGAACTAGAGTATTTTGACCCTATCGAACACCGTTTTTTACCTGTTGAAACAGTTTTAGACAAGATGGAGGCACAACAACAAGAATCTGATTCTGAACTTAATGAACAAGAGTTTAACGAAGCTGCACAATAATATCCTTTTTATTTGGTAGCTTTAGTCAGACTAAAGCTACTTTTTAAAGTACTTTCTCATTTAATTTTAACATTGTATATTCGATTAGTGTAAAAAAAAGCTCTATGGATTGTTTGATATGTGTTAAAATGTTTCTATTTGTCATGATATTTCCTTTTATATGTTTTTTTATGGACATATTGTAATATAAATATTTTTCATGCTATAATAATATTTCAAATTGAAATAAAAATATTTTAAAGGAGATGCTATGTTTGATTTTAAAGCAGTTTTACCCAAGATAAAAGATATTCTCTCAAAAGAGGTAGGAAATAAAAAAGTATTTGACAAAGATGTCGCAGATGCATTGGGTATCAACCAGCTTACCTTTGCAACGATGAAAAACAGAGGAAAAGTTCCTTTTGAAGAGGTACTTAATTTTTGTGCTAAAAGAAAGATTTCTATCAATTGGCTTTTTTATGATCAAGCCACTAGAAGTTTAGAATCAGAAACAGAAAAGTATGCCAATGTTCGATATTTTGGAGATATATATGCTAGTGCAGGTGGTGGTGCTTTTAACTATGAAGCTGAACATGATGTGATATCTTTAGATCCTCATATGGTTGATCGACTTGGTGGTGAAAGAGAGATGAAAAATATCGACTCTATCAATGTCCTTGGTGATTCTATGGAACCTACTTTTAAAGACGGTGATATCATCTTTATAAACCGTACTATGGATGATATTCGCAAAGGTGGTGTATTTGTAGTGTCTACTCCGATTGGGCTTTTTGTTAAACGTCTCTCTTTAAAAAGTGATGGAACGTTGGATTTGATTTCTGACAATACCCAGTACAGTGTAGAATCTGTACCTATGGAAAATGTTGAAATTATAGGAAAAGTTGTTGGAAGTATGAGTGGTATGTAAATCATGGTGCGGTAATAATAAAGGAACCATGATTTACTTTTTTTGATTTTATTCAGAAACGATTTGGATAGTATTGATTTTGTCTTGACCTTCTATGGAGTCTAGTACAGCCATGCTATCTGTATCAGTTGGATCTATACCGCCAAATACAGTATGTACACCATCTAAATGAGGACAAGGTACAAAACAGATAAAAAACTGACTTCCACCTGTGTTTGGTCCGGCATGTGCCATAGATAGTGTACCTTTCTCATGTTTATGAACATTTGTGCTTGTTTCACATTTGATAGCCCATCCTGGACCACCTGTACCAGTACCTGTCGGGCAACCTCCTTGAGCCATAAAACCTGGTATAACACGATGAAAATTTAAGTTGTCATAAAATCCTTCATTTGCCAAATGTGCAAAGTTAGCAACTGTATTTGGTGCTTCATCTTTGTATAATTTTAATTTCATATCACCTTTATTGGTTTTGATGATTGCATAGTTTACATCTTTTAGTGCTTCTTGTGAGATATCATACTCTTTTAAAGACATTGTTTATCCTTTTAAAATAATTTAGAGTGAGATTATAGTAAAAGTGCCTTTAAAGCAGCTCTATAGTAAAATTTTGTCCAAAGAGAGGTGTGATGATGGTTTTGATCAAAAATGTAGTGATAGCTGGTTTGGGAGATGATAAGCAAGATATTTTACTCTCTGATGGAAAAATTAAATCTATTGGCAAATCACTAGAACAAGATAGTATTGAAGAGGTAGTTGAAGCTGATGGATTAGTTGCTTTTCCAGGAATTGTTGATCTAAATGTCCGTATTCAAGATGACAGTCTAAATATAACAAATCTTCAAAATCTATACACAGCTACCAAAAAAGGTGGTGTTTCACACTTTGTCCTATCCCCAAGAACCAAACCTTTGATAGAAAATCAAACTTTTAAAGCTTTACTTGCAGGAAAGTTAAAAGAAGATTTTCCCAATCTTGAACTTGCTATTAAAGCATTGAAAAATATCGAATGTACGAAGTTAAATAGTATAGCGACCATGGTAAAAAATGGTATATCTATAGTGCAGGAAAACTCAGATATCAATGGAAATTTATTACGTAGAATTTATGAATATAGTAAAATGCATCAAAATCTATTTTTTGTATTTTGTGAAAACAAGATTTTAAATGATAGTGGAGTCATGAATGAAGGGGAAGTATCATTTAAATTAGGATTACCGGGTATTTCTAAGATAGGTGAGATTAGTGAAGTCGCAAAAGTTGCACAAATGAGCATGCATTATGATGTGCCGACACTTTTTCAGGCACTTTCAACCAGACGGGCAGTTAATCTTGTAGCAGATGCCAAAAAACGTTTTAACCAACTTTATGCTGAAGTATCTATCCATCACTTAGCTTTAGATGAAAGGGCCTGTGATGGTTTTAATACTTATGCCAAAATAAATCCACCTCTTAGAAATTCTCAGGATAAAGATGAGTTGATTGAAAAATTAAAAGAAGGAAAGATAGATACACTAACAGCACTACACTCACCAAAATCTGTTGTTTATAAAGATGTTGCTTTTTGCGAAGCTATGTATGGAATCGATATAATAGAAGATTATTTATCGCTATGTTATACATATTTGGTCAAAGAGGGGCATATTAGCTGGAGTAAACTTAGTGAATTAATTTCTAAAAATCCAGCCAAAATACTAAATAAAAAGAGTATAGGGGCTATAAAAGAGGGGTTTGATGCAAATATAATACTCTTTGATCCTTCTATTGGATATGAAGTTAAACGAAAAACTTCTCCATACGTTGGAAAAACATTATATGGTAAAATTATAAGACATTTCTTTGCAAACTGAGAAAGTTTTACTCAAAGCATATATGAGTTTGTTTTAAAAAGTTT
>Ga0256833_1003854_pt1 | contig 10168 bp, 9 predicted proteins | sample 356284metaG_FD_190535 | JGI IMG/M metagenome (GOLD analysis project Ga0256833, IMG submission 190535) | Hydrothermal vent microbial communities from Mid Atlantic Ridge, Atlantic Ocean - 356-284 | ecosystem: Environmental > Aquatic > Marine > Hydrothermal vents | place: Atlantic Ocean: Mid...
TATCGGGATTAAGCACCCTGCACAGTGGGATGTATTTTATGGTAGTACGTGGCAAAAGGGGCAAGGTAAGAGTAGGCAAGTTTGTGGTAGAGTGACAAAAGATAAAAGATAAAAGGAAAAAGATAAAAGGAAATAATGGTGAATTATGAATGGTGAATTACGAATTAAAAATTACGAATTACGGATTGGATAGAAGAGAATGATTTAATTATTTTTTGGTAATGTGCGGGATGGAGCTACTCCGGTTTCGGAGCTTGCGGAGAAACAGGAGGCTGGGAGGTAGCTGTGCTATGAAAGGTCAAAGTTCAAAGTATGAAGTTCAAAGGCAAAAGGACAAAGGATAAAGGACAAAGTTCAAAGGACAAAAGTACAAAGATAAAAGGAAATAATGGTGAGTTACAAAGCCGGCTTTGAAGTCACGCTAACGCGTGCTTTCAAGTCCTAAATGGTGTTTCAAATTTATTTGAAACAAAAGAAAGTGCCGTAGGGGCTTTTCCCGATCTTGCATTGGGGACGATAATACGGTAGCACTTAAATCACGAAGCAGAAAAGTATAAAATCAATAATTTATCTTATTTTTAAACATGCCATTGTGAAAATATAAAATGGATATATCTTTTTTATATAGCATTGATAATTTTTTTTATAAACCTTTCGTTTATTTAATTTTAATGTATTAAAGGTGGGGCTAAAGAGAGTTTTATATATATAGTTACATATACCTAGCAAATATTGTTTATGGAAAAATGAATATTTATATTTTAGATGTTATCTTTGTATATTATAACATTTCGGGTAAAATGAATTTATTGTACTTAGCCGGGGAAAAAAATAAAGACACACTAAATAGTAATTAATAACCAAACTGAAAAAATGAAGACTCTAATATTTTATATGTTCATGTTATTATTTTCGATTTTTGTATATTCATCATGTTCACATGGTAATAAAGATGATTTTAAACAATTGGATTTAATATCTTATGGTATTCCTTTAAAAGTTAAAGCACCTGAAGGGACAATTGTTAAAACCGAAGACATGGGCATTGTCAAAGATATCACATTAAAGAAAGGAAATGGGTATTTTATTCAAATATTGAATTCCACGGTAATGAATGATGATATTTCAAAATTAAAAAACGACAGATTGGAAGAGGTTAAAAAAAGTCCGTATTTTTCAAAAATCATATTGGATGAGGATAATGGCTTTGTTTATGAAAAGAAAATGAATGACAGTATTTTTAATTACGACTTTAGATATACTAAAATACAAGGTGATCAACAATATACATTTCAAACAGGGTTATTTGGTATGTTTACCAAGGATCAAGTAATGAAAATGTATAATTCAATTAAATAGACATTATTATTATTCAATATTTGATTGAATACTCAAAATAAAACAGTTATAATAATATGGTAAAAAAGATAAATACATCTCTGATGATTTTGTTGTTTTCGGTTGGTTTATTTGCTCAGCCAAACAGTAAATTATATGAGATTGCAAAGAATATTGAAGTATATACCAACGTGTATAAAGAACTCAATAAGAATTTTGTTGATGAGATAGATCCGGGAATTTTAATGAAAACCGGTATTGATGCCATGACCAGATCTTTGGATCCATATACACGTTATTTTTCCGAATCAGATGCAGAGAGTTTTAGAATATCGACAGAAGGTAAATATAGTGGGGTAGGATCGATAATGAGAAATATAGATAGTGTTATTACCGTTGTTGAAATGTACGAAAACAGCCCGTCATATCAAGCAGGTCTAAGAATCGGTGACAGGATTCTTGAGGTAAACGGTGAGGAAACCAAAGGTAAAAGCAGTAAAGATGTTGCAAACATAGTCAGAGGAGCACCGGGTACGGAAATTGTTTTTACCGTAAAGAGCTATGGTGATAGCAAAACAAAAAAGCTTACTATTAAAAGAGGGGAAATAAACATACCTAATGTTCCATATTTTGGTAGAGTTAAAGATAATATCGGATATATTCATTTATCTACATTTACGCAAAATGCCGGTGCCAATGTTCGAAAAGCCTTGAGTAGTTTAAAAGATAGTTTTGGTATAAAAGGAGTTATTCTTGATTTGAGGAATAATGGAGGGGGGCTTTTGAGAGAAGCGATTAATGTTGCTAATGTCTTTGTAGACAAAGATGAAGCTCTGGTTTCAACAAGAGGTAAATTGCCGGATAAAAACAGGACTTATTCTACCAGAATGACTGCATTGGACGATAGTATTCCTTTGGTGGTTTTGATAAATGACAGGACTGCATCTGCATCTGAGATAGTAAGTGGTTCTATTCAGGATTTGGACAGGGGCGTGATAATAGGTCAAAGATCTTTTGGAAAAGGATTGGTACAAAATATATTCCCTGTTGGTTATAATTCTAAAGTCAAGATTACTATTTCGAAGTATTATATTCCAAGTGGAAGATGCATACAAAGCAAGGTTTATGAAAATGGAAAAGCAATTAAAATAGATAAAAACAAGCAAAATCTTTTTCATACTCGAAATGGCAGGGAAGTTTATGATGTAGGAGGAGTTGAACCGGATATAATTATAGCTAAAGAAAAATATTCCACGTTTGTTAAAAATATCATAAGTGACAATATTATTTTCAAATTTGTTAATAAATATACCTTGGCTCATCCTTCGATTCCTCCTGTTGATAGTTTTAAATTTGATGAATTTAATAGTTTTAAGCAATTTCTCAAAGATATAAATTATAATTATGTTACTAAGTCTGAAAAGGAATTGAAAAATTTAAAAAAATATATTGATGAAGATAATTTAAATGATGATATTAAAAAAGAGATTGATTTTCTTATTGAAAAAATAGATAAAGAAAAAAACAATGCTATAGATGAAAACAGGAATACAATAGTAAGACTTATAGAAAAAGAAATTGTAAAAAGATATTATTTTAATAAAGGTAAGATTAAAGATTCTTTAAAAAATGATAAAGAAATAGAAAAAGCTATTGAAATACTTAATAATAAAGATAAATATAATAAAATATTAGCGCATAGTAAATAAATGAGTTATATATTGCACATAGAGACAGCTACAGATATATGTTCAGTTGCTATAAGTAAAATGGATAAATTGATCTCGATACAGGAAGAGAAAAACAGTTTGAAACATTCTGAAATTATTACCTTGCAAATAGAGGAAGTGATAAAAAGTGCAGGAATTGATAAGAATGTACTTTCTGCCGTCTCTTTAAGTGAAGGGCCGGGATCATATACTTCTTTAAGAGTTGGGATGTCTGCTGCTAAAGCGATATGTTTTGCTTTGAATATTCCGTTGATTGGTATCAATACCCTTGAGTCGCTTTTTACTGCAACGGTTAAAAAAGATATGGGCAATCTATTGTATTGTCCGATGATAGATGCCAGACGGATGGAAGTATATGCATCTTTATTTGTTAATGAAACAATTTCTATTTTTGAAAATAAACCGGTTATTTTAGATGAAAATACATTTGATATATATATAAAAGATGAAAATAGAATTGTATTTTCGGGAAATGGCTCAATTAAAGCCAAAGAGAAATATAAATCATCGAAATTTATTTTCACAGATACATTGTGCAGTGCAAAAAATCTCATAAAACCAGCATATAAAAAGTATAAAATAGGAGATTTTGCTGATTTAACTTATTTTTCTCCAAATTATATCAAACCTCCGAACATAACAAAGCCCAAAGTTAAACAATTGTGATTCAAGTATTTGGGATCTTCAAATTAATTTTTTTTTGATAATAAAAAAAAATATGTAAAAAATTACATATAAAAAGCCCCTAAAAATAAAAGTTGGTATGGTTTATGCATTTTGTTTGGCATATTAGTCAACTTTTAATAATAAATATAATTATGAGAGACAAAAAGAACGAAACTGTTACACTGAAAAAGGGTGGAAAAGAAATTTTATTGGATTATGCCGATTTGAGAAAAGCGGTATTGGTCCTTAGAGCTGTGAACCACCAATTACGTCAGAGAATCATAGATCTTTTGGAAGAGAGTGAAGGTATTACTGTTACTGACATTTATATCAAATTAAGACTGGAACAATCTGTTGCATCACAACATTTGGCAATTTTAAGAAGAGCCGGGGTTGTAAAAACAGAAAGAAATGGTAAATTTATTTACTATTCATTGGATAAAAACCGTCTTAAGCAGATTTCTACATTGGTTTCTGATCTGACAAGTTAAAATTTATTTAGTGTAATTTTAAAGCAATAATTTATGATTTAAATTATTATTTTACCCCCATATACCCCCATTTTTAACAAATTATAAAAAAAAGTAATATATTTTTTGGATATATTAAAATTTAATATGATATTTGCACTGAGGTTATAACAAATTGTCTCAAGATTAAGAAACTACAAAGATTTTAGAATGAAAAAGACTAAGGTTTTAATTGACGTAGCAAAACTACAGTATGCCGTTGAACTTACTAGAGCACTTGCCCATCCGTTAAGGATGACTATTCTCGAATTTATAGACAGAAACGAAGCTATTAATGTTAATAGCATTTATCGTTCATTGCAATTGGAACAATCCATAACATCTCATCATCTCAGGATTTTGAGACAGGCGAATGTGGTAAGAGCCAGTAAAAAAGGTAAACTAATGATTTATTCAATTAATTATGATATTGTTTCCAAAGCTGTTTCGGCAGTTAATAAATTTTTGGAAAAATAAAGTAATTATACAGGGTTTTGTGTCTCATATATTATTATTAATCCCAAACCGGATAATAATTCCATGTACTTGATTTTAAATCTGGTATAGATATGCTTATTTATTTCCTGCATATATTGATTTTTTATATAATGGAATAATTCAAAGATTGGAATTATATATTTGATATTGGTTGTAAATGAAAAAATTTACGATTTATTTTGGCTTGTAAGAAATATACATTGCCGGGAGTATCATTTTCCTGTATATTAGTTTATTATATTTGTATTTAATGTTTCAGGTAAAATTATTTTAGCTGAAAAATTTTCTTTTTGCGGTACTACGTTGTCAGTTATTTTGAATGCAGGGCAGAAATAATTTTTTTCACTATACCCGGTCCTTCATAGATAAAACCTGTATAGATTTGAACCAGATCTGCTCCGGCTTCAAGCTTTTTGCGTGCATCCTCTGCTGTTGAAATACCACCTACACCAATTATAGCTTTTTCTTTATTTAATTTTGATCTTAATATCTTTATGATTTCAGTGCTTCTGTTTTTCAAAGGTCTTCCACTCAAACCACCGTTGCCAATTTCAATAATTCTTTCTTTTTGTTCTTTTAGATTTTGTCTGCTAATAGTGGTATTTGTAGCAATAACTCCTGCAAGTTCGCTTTTATTTACTATATCGATAATATCATCCAATTGAGCCTGAGATAAATCCGGAGCTATTTTCAAGAATACAGGTTTAGGATTATGTTTTTTATTATTTTGGATTTGTAAAGCATCTATAAGTTTGGTCAAAGGCTTTTTGTCCTGGAGTTTTCTTAAGTCCGGAGTGTTAGGAGAAGAAACGTTTATTACAAAATAATCCACGTAGGGAAATAGTTTATTAAATGATGATATATAATCATTTTCAGAATTTTCCAAGGGAGTTACTTTATTTTTTCCAATATTTCCCCCGATGATTAATTTTTTATTTTTCCTTTTTTTTAATTTTTTCACTGCATAATCAACTCCTTTATTATTGAATCCCATTCTGTTTATCAAAGCAAAATCTTTCGTCAATCTAAATAAACGTGGTTTTGGATTACCTGGTTGAGCTTTAGGGGTGATTGTGCCTATTTCAACAAAACCGAAACCAAATTTCCCCATAGTTTCAAAAACTTCAGCATCTTTATCAAATCCGGCTGCTAAACCGATTGGGTTTTCAAAAATAATTCCCGCCACTTCCTTTTTTAAACCTTCGGATTTAATAACATAGTTTTTTTTAATAAAATATCCTATTGGAGGTATGAGATTAGAAAATTTCAAAAAAACCATTACCAAATTATGAGCCTTTTCCGGAGGGAGAAGAAACATAATAGGTTTAATGAAATTCTTATACATTGTTGAATTTATTATCGGTAGTAATAATTATAAAAATATTAACAAATTCCTGATTTTAGCTTTTCAAAATCCCTAACCAGGAGTCTATGTCTGTCAAAAGTAATAATATTTTGGTTTCTCAGGATATTTAAAACAGTTGTTACTGTTTGTCTGGAAGTAGAAGTTAGATTTGCGATTTCCTGATGAGTCATAAAATTTCTTACTACTATCTCATATCCGACTTTTTTCCCTTTTTGTTCAATTGTCTTCATTAAATAATCAATAATTCTGGTCTTTGAATCTTTAAAAACAAGAGATTCCAGTCTCTCGTCCAGGGCAATATTTCTTTTTCCGAAAAGTTTTAGAAAATATTTTGAAACTTCAAGGTCACTCACAATAAATTCATTGATAGCAGTACAGTTAATTTTTTGAATTACCGTATTTTCAACTGCAAATGCATAATCTCTTCGTTTATTCAGTCCGGCAATAGCTTGTTCCCCAAATAATTCTTCTTTGTAAAAAACGAATTTTGTTATTTCTCTTCCTTTTTCATTATAGCAACCAATTTTAACGCTCCCTTCTTTAATGCAAAATAAAAATTCCGCTTTATCTCCGGGCGAATATATTATATCTCCCTTTTTGTACTTATTTATTGTAGAATGTTGTTCGAAAATAGCTTTTATTTTATCCAGTGCCATAATTTTAAAATTTTTAATATAACCACTTCAGTAAAATCGTTTTTTAATTCAAAAATCACCTGTTTTCGTACAGTCAATTTATTTGTTTCACGATAGCACTACACTTGAGTAGTTGTAATTCATGAATCTACATGTAAATCAAATTTTTTAATAAAATCCAAAACTAACGGATTCTTATCTATTAACAATTCATATTTCTCTTTTGTTGTCAAAATTTTCCTGGTTTTTACTTCTTGGTGTTCAGGAAACCTTTTTACGTCAACTTTAATCCTAATATCAAGAGAAGGATTATAATGAGCTTCTCTGATTTCGGTTATTAGTTGTTTTTCCTGAAGCAATATATCTTTTGATAGTTTTGTAGGAACATAAATAATGAGAGCTTTGTCCGATTCTTCAAAATCCAATTCTTTTAAAACATTGATAACCATCTTTGATGTATAATTATCAATTAGTTTGAAAACGACATTTTTTATTTTATTAATATCGATAGGGATAGGGGCTTTTTGGCTCTTTTCTTCATCTTTTACTTCTTCCAATAATTTATCCAGTTTAGGGAAACCAAAACCTTTTGAATTGTTATCTTTCGTACTATCAAAAGTTTCAGCATCTTTTTTTATTTTTTGTTCGTCGAATTTTTCAGTACTCTTATTTTCTATTTTTTTATCTATTGATGATAAATTATTTTTATTTGCTTCGGTTAGATCTTCGGATTTTTCGATTCCCTGTTTTTGATTTGGACTAAGTTCATTGGTTTCTTCTTTTTTTTGATGTTTATGATTTTGGGATATGTTAGTATCGGGTGTTAACTTTTTTTTTTCACTATCAGGCTCTTTGTATTCAGCTATATCATTGATATGGCATAGTTTACTAAGAGCTATTTCAACATGTAGTCTTTTGTTTTGAGCTGTAGAGTATGTGTAATCACATTGATTTAAAATGTTTAAAGCAGTTAAAGCCATGCCTTTGTTCATTAATTGCGATTGATTAATGTATTTTTGTTTAAGTTCATCTCCAATAGTTAACAAAATATGAGTTCTGATATCTTTGCTTACCAGTAATTGTCTTATATGTTCCGCCAGTCCCAGAATAAAAAGATTTATGTCAAATCCTTCTTTGATAATCTTATCCAAAAGCAAAAAAACAGCTGAAATATCTTTTTGTAGAATATAATCTGTAACTTTAAAATAATAATCATAATCAAGCATATTTAAATTTTCTAAAACCTGCTTGTATGTAATTATATTTTCGTCCGAAGAACTAACCATACGATCGTATATGGATAAAGCATCTCTCATGGCGCCATCAGCCTTATTGGCAATGATATTTAATGCTTCTTTTTCATATTTTATCCCTTCTTTTTCACTTATCAACTCCAGTTGTTTGACTATATCAGGAACTTGTATAGTCTTAAAATCGTAAATCTGGCATCTGGATAATATTGTCGGTATTATTTTATGTTTTTCAGTAGTAGCGAGTATGAAAATTGCATGTGCAGGTGGTTCTTCCAATGTTTTCAGGAAAGCATTGAAAGCTGATTTTGATAGCATGTGTACTTCATCAATGATAAAAACTTTAAATTTTCCTTTTTGGGGCATATACCTGACCTGTTCATCGATTAATGATCTGATATTTTCCACACTGTTATTGGAAGCGGCATCCAATTCAAAAATATTAAAAGAAAGGTTCTCATTGAAAGCTTTACATGATTCGCATTGATTGCATGCGGTATTGCCATTAATTGGGTTTTCACAGTTTACAACCTTAGCCAATATTCTGGCGCAGGTTGTTTTGCCAACTCCTCTTGGTCCTGTAAAAAGATAAGCTTGAGCTAGTTGCCCTTTCTGCAATGCAGATTTAAGGGTTGATGTAACATGTTGTTGTCCCACTACATCTTCAAAGATAGCCGGTCTATATTTTCTCGCAGATACAATATATTCTCCCATAAGGATAGCAAAGATAATGTAAAAAACTAAATGGTAAAAGATATTATATGAAAAAAATATATCTGAGTTAAGAAGATTTTTCATGCGGAGTTCAAAATATTTAGTATTTAATGATTTGTTATTTTTTTTGTGAATATACAAAATAGCATTACTTTCGTCATTCAATAATAAATTTATGAGTTTTAAGATAGAAGTAAAGGATGAATTTTCAAAAGCAAGAGCGGGTGTTTTGAAAACAGATCACGGTGAAATTCAGACACCTATTTTTATGCCTGTAGGAACTGTTGGATCAGTTAAAGCAGTAGAGCAAAGAGAACTGGAAAATGATGTGAAAGCTCAAATCATATTGGGGAATACATATCATCTGTATTTGCGCCCGGGTATGGAGATTATGCAAAAAGCCGGAGGATTACACAGATTTATCAATTGGAATAAACCGATTTTAACCGATAGTGGAGGATATCAGGTTTATTCCTTAAGTAAAAGAAGAAAGATAACGGAAGAAGGAGTTATATTTTATTCACATATAGATGGGTCCAAACATTATTTCACTCCGGAGTCTATAATGAATATAGAACGGAAGATTGGTGCGGATATAATGATGGCTTTTGATGAATGTCCTCCTTATCCATCTGATTACAAATATGCAAAAGAATCTATGGAGCTCACACACAGGTGGCTAAAAAGGTGTATTGCGGAATTTAATTCGAAAGGAGATTTATATGGTTATAAACAGATTTTGGCACCGATTGTACAGGGGAGCACATTTAAAGATCTTAGAAAGGCTTCTGCGGAATTTGTTGCAAATCAAAATATGGAGTTAAATGCTATTGGAGGGCTTTCCGTAGGTGAGCCACATGATATGATGTATGAAATGACGGATTTGGTTTGTGATATTTTGCCTTTTGATAAACCAAGATACCTAATGGGTGTGGGGACTCCTGTTAACATATTGGAAAGTATAGCTTTGGGAGTTGATATGTTTGACTGTGTGATGCCTACCAGAAATGCCAGACATGGATTGTTGTACACATGGAAGGGCATTATTAATATAAAAAATGCGAAATGGAAAGATGATTTTAATGCGATTGATGAAGACTTGGATTGCCATACCAGTAATGTTCATTCCCGCGCATATCTTCATCATTTGTTTAGGACCAAAGAACTTTTAGGATTGCAAATAGCTTCTATACACAATCTTACTTTCTATCTTAATTTGGTGAAAAATGCTCGAAAATATATTATAAGTGGGGATTTCAACGTTTGGAAAGATAAGCAAGTCAACGTATTGAATGAAAGACTTTAGTTTAATTAATGCGATGTTAAAAACAATAGATAAATATATAATAAAAAAGTATCTCGGAACTTTTTTCTATACGATGATTCTGATTACGATGATTGCTCTTGTTGTGGATTTTCCCGAAAGAATAGATAAATTTCTTAATGGTCCAATGACCCTAAA
>Ga0256833_1003855_pt1 | contig 10164 bp, 8 predicted proteins | sample 356284metaG_FD_190535 | JGI IMG/M metagenome (GOLD analysis project Ga0256833, IMG submission 190535) | Hydrothermal vent microbial communities from Mid Atlantic Ridge, Atlantic Ocean - 356-284 | ecosystem: Environmental > Aquatic > Marine > Hydrothermal vents | place: Atlantic Ocean: Mid...
GGGCGTCCCACGCCAGAAACACCTGATGGACGAACTCGGCCTGCATTTCGTCGCTGCTGTTGCACACCTTGCTGGAGGGATAGCCGACCTCCAGGAGGTACAACGGCTTCCCGTCCGCCAGACGGGCCATCCGGTCGAAATCGGCAGAGACCACCTTCGGCGGCAGAACAGTGAAATCGTCGTGTATCGGGTAGTAGGTCAGCATGATCGCGTCGCCGGCATCCCAGAGCGGGCGGAGTTCATCGGAATACGCCACGGCCCCGCGGTACATCACCTTTGCGCCGACGGGCACGCCCGGCCAGAGGGAGCGGGCATGGGCCGCCGTCTGCTCGAAGAACGAAGCATACCGGGCCCAGTCCCCGGGCTCGCGCCTCAGCACGCCGTCGACTTCGTTGCCGATGGAAATGGACGCAAGCTGTAACCCGGGTGCTTCGGAAGCAATGTAATCAAGCAAAGCATCGAAACGCTCCACGACCGCCGGATCGTCGTAGGGCTTCCCCTTCAAGTCGGCCGGACGGCGGTCGGAAAGGGTATCGAGAACGCCGATGGTCAGCGAAACTTTCATGCCGACGGAGGGATAGTACTCGTTGACAGACTTGAGCCAGCCGGGGTTGGCGTGATATTCGTGAGGGGATTTCTCCACTTCGTCCCAGAAAAGGGACTTGGGAACGGCCTGGACGCCGGCGCGGCGTGCCAGTTCCACGGCGTCGCCATAGTCGCCGCGCTCCGACGGCAACAGCGCAATCTCCAGGATGCGGTTCCCACGAGGGACGACTTCTCCGCTCACGGTGGGTAGAGGAGGCATCGGTGCTCGCGCTTTCCCCCGCGTGCGCCCGCATCCGACGATGGTCGGGAGGAGCACCAGGAGGAGAGCGAGAAACGATAGCCGGTTGCGCAATTCCATCCCTATCCCCGCCGAAAAGGTTTCTTCGACCGATTATACCACATCGCGACGTAAACGCCGTCGGGGGACACGCCAGCAGCTTTCGTGGGTCGAGCTGACAGCTCACCCGGACGTAGCGTACTCCTCCAGGGCTACCAAACTCGCTACCCGCCACCCACAGCCTCATTCCGGAATGACGCCGTAGGCCCGTCCTCACAGCCCCGTTCCACACCTTGCCGTGCAATGGCCGGGAGAACCGAACGGTTTCCCCAACGCTTGGATTTTGGCGTAGAATCATAGAGGATGTACAATTTCGATTGTACCTCTCACGACGCCGTGAAGTTCTCGGTGAAAAATCCTTTCCTCAGCGATGAGCGCACCCGGCCGAAGCAGCCGAAGAATTCCACGAGGACACGTACTTAAATCTTACGCCCGAGGAGGAGAAAAATGTTCAAGGTACTGGTTTCCGATCCGCTGCCGGAGGAAAAGCTAACCGCTTTGAAGCAGGTGGCCGAAGTCGATTTCAGGTTTGGGCTGTCCCAGGAAGAACTCATCGGCGTCATCCCCGAATACGACGCCCTCATCGTCAGAAGCGGCACGAAGGTCACGCCGGAGGTGCTCAAGGCCGGCAAACGGCTGAAGGTGGTGGGGCGCGCGGGGGTCGGCGTGGACAACATAGACATCCCCACGGCCACATCCCTGGGGATAGTCGTGGCGAACGCTCCCACCGGTAACATCGTGGCCGCCGCCGAACACACCATCGGCCTGATGTTCGCCCTGGCCAGGAACATACCTCAGGCATACGTGTCGCTACGCGGCGGCGAATGGAAGCGGAGCAGGTTCGTGGGCAAAGAGCTCAGACACAAGGTTCTCGGCACGGTAGGTCTGGGACGGGTGGCAACGGAAGTCGCCCGGCGTGCCCAGGGGCTGGAAATGGACGTGGTGGCCTACGATCCTTACATCTCTGCCGAGCAGGCTGAGCGCCTGGGCGTGGAGCTTGTGTCCCTGGACGAACTGCTCTCGCAGGCGGACTTCGTCACGGTACACGTGCCTCTGACGGAGAGCACCCGAGGTCTCATCGGGCGGGAGGCGTTCCGCAAAATGAGGCCCACGGCATTCGTATTGAACGTGGCACGCGGCGGCGTGGTGGACGAGGAGGCGCTGATCGAGGCGCTGGACGAAGGCCTGATCGCCGGAGCCGCCATAGACGTCTTCTCCCAGGAACCACCCCCTCCAGACAACCCGCTGCTGAAGCACCCGAAGGTCGTGGTAACACCCCATCTGGGCGGCTCCACCGTGGAGGCCCAGGAGCAGGTAGCGCGTGACGTGGCGGAGCAGGTTCTATCCGTGCTCCAGGGCGGATTGGCCAGGTACGCCGTCAACATGCCGTTGGTGCCGCCGGAGGAAATGGCGATCCTGGAGCCGTATATCGAACTGGCTGAGAGACTCGGGAAGCTCGCAGCGCAGGTCGGCGATCCGAGGGCCCACGGCATGGAAATCACGGCCTGCGGAAAGATCGCAGAATACGACCTGGAATACGTGGAAGCGGGCGCCATGAAAGGATTCCTGGATGAAGTCGTGGATGTCAGGGTGAATCTGGTGAACGCCAAGACCATCGCCGCCCAGCGCCATATCTCCTTGCAAAGACACAAGAAGAGCGAGCCGGACCGTTACGGGGACGTGCTCTCCCTGAAGGTGATCTCCGACAGCGAGGAAATCACTCTGGGAGGGACGGTGATGGAGGACGGCCCGTACGTGGTGAAAGTGGACGGCTTTTGGCTCACGTTCCCCGCAAGCGGGAGGGTGCTCCTGGTTCGCCATCACGACCGGCCCGGGGTCATCGGAAAAGTCGGCACCCTGCTGGGGACTCACGACATCAACATTTCGTTCATGCACGTGGGCAGGACAAAACCGCGAGGCGACGCCGTCATGGTGATGGGGGTGGACGAAGAAGTGCCGGACGACGTGCTGGAAGAAATCCTCGCCATGCCGCAGACTTACTGGGTAAAACAGGCTGTGCTGTAACGCAGTAGGACGAGGCAACGGCTCGCCTATCTCGCCCTCCTCGAGCTGACAGCTCGAGCCACGGTTGGGCGAACCGTAAGTTCGTCCACGTGCATTGCGGGATCACAAAGGATTGTCGGAACAATTCGGTAGGGGTGCAGCATGCTGAGCCCCTACCGACGGGACGAGAGTCAGAGCCTAGTCACTCCTTCCGCACGTAGTTCGGCAGAAGGAGCGGGCTGCGCACCCCGGCCCACCGAGGCGCAGACGAAGCGGCGAATTTCTCCAGATGCTTCGTGGTGAGATCTCCGAAAGCCGTCTCCCGGGCACGCCGCGCCGCCACCACCCCCACGTGACGGCCGAAAGTGAAGATCTCCAGCAGCGAGTTGCCCATCAGCCGGTTGCGGCCGTGCACCCCGCCCATGGCAAAAACGAGAGCAGGCCCGTGAAGTTTGCAACGTAAATCTTGCAAACGAATGCAAAACTCGTAAAATAATATTGCAAGATAAACGTATTTAAAAACGCCGACTCGCAAAAGTTTATGTCCAATAACAGGAGGGAGAGATGGACGAGACGAGGATGAGGATACTCCGCAGCGGGGAAGAAAGATCGACACGGGAGAAAATTCTGCTGCTCTTGAAAACACACGGGGCGATGACCGTGAAAGCTCTTAGCGACGAACTCGGAATCACGCCTATGGGTGTGAGGAGACACCTCACGGCCATGGAAAGGGATGGTCTGGTCAAGCACGAACAGCGGAGGCAGGTAGTGGGCAGGCCGGCCTACTACTTCAAACTAACCCCCGAAGCAGAGAACCTGTTTCCGAAGGCTTACGACAAACTTGCAGTCTCCATATTGCGTATAGTAGCCGAAAAATGGGGGCAGGACAAAGTGAAGGAAATTGCCGACGAACTAACCCGAGAGGAAATGGACGGCGCAGAAGAAGCTCTCGGGAACAAAGTCGGAGCGGAGAGGGTAGCCGCTTTCGTGGATTTCGTAAACCAGAAGGGATTCTACGCCACGTGGGAGGAGAAAGAGCCAGGAGTCTTCGAAATCTTCCAGTACAATTGTCCATTCCTCACGGTGGCCGCAAAATTTCCAGTTCTATGCGCTTCAAGGCTTAACGCGATGAAGAAGTTGTTCGAAGGTGCCGAGGTCACCATGGAAGACTATTGTTCCCAGGGCGGCTCGTACGGACTGTACAGGATCGTATACAAGAAATAACGCCGGAGGAAAGAAGTGTACCTGGAAGGGAAAACCGCCGTCATAACCGGAAGCAGCAGAGGAATAGGAAGAGCCATAGCTGTCGAGCTCGCAAAGCACGGTGCAAACATAACGATAAACTACTTTCGACACAGAAAAGCCGCCGAAGATGCAGCGGAGGCAGTGGAATCGGTCGGAGCAAAGGCCATCGTAGTGAAAGCTCACGTCGGCGACGTGGATCAGGTGGAAAAGCTCGTAGAGAAAGCCGCAGGGAGGTTCGGAAGCGTCGATATTTTCGTGGGAAATGCCGTTTCAGGAGTTCTCAGACCAGTACTCGAGCAAGATGTACGAACGTGGGAATGGGCCATGAACATCAACGCCCGATCCATCCTGTTCGGGGTCAAAGCAGCTGCAAAGTACATGATGGAACGGAAATGGGGGAGGGTGATTTCAATCACCAGTTTCGGTTCTACCAGGGTGATACCGAATTATTCCGCTGTGGGGGTGTCCAAAGCGGCAATCGAAGCCGTAACACGGTACCTGGCGGCAGAGCTCGCCCCGTACGGCATAACAGCCAACGCCATATCCCCGGGTGTGGTTCCAACCGACGCTCTGGATTCGTTCCCGGACAAAGAATCCATGATCGAGGAAGCCATCAACCGGACTCCCGCAGGCAGGCTCGCGACGCCTGAAGACGTAGCCAGGCTTGCCGCGTTCCTCTGCTCCAACGATGCAAGCATGATCGTGGGCCAGGTGATCGCCGTGGACGGCGGCTACGGGATCATGGCTTAGGAGAGTTGTCACTACCCTGCTACCCCTGGACCGAACTTCGTGATATACTCGACCAAAAAACAGGAGGCTTCTTTTGGGGAAAGCAAGAAGGCGAGCTTTTCTGATCGCGCTTCTGGTTGCCATCACGGGGTTCTTCGACGTGATCAGCGCATTCTACGTGGAAGAGCGTCTGAATCGGCTCAGGCTCCTGTCGAAATTCATAGACAAAGAAGTACAATACGGTACCAGAACGGTCACGGTCATGGCCGGGTTCGTGCTGATGGCAATAGCATGGCGATTGGCCCTTCGTAAGCGGGAAGCCTGGAGCATAACTGTCTGGACTCTAACCATAACAGGAATCACACATTTGGCGAAGGGGCTCGACATCGAGGGCACGATCATAAGTTTCGCCCTGCTGGCGATCCTCGTAGCGTTCCGGAAAGACTTCACCGTTCGATCAGACCCGTTCGCTTGGAGCTACGTACTTTTCGTAGGGCCTTTTGCCTTGCTTTTCCTGCTGGCGTATACCCTCTTGGGCTTCTGGGTATTCCGGTCCGAGCTACTCCCTCACGGCTTCGATGTCACACTGGCGCTCTCCGAAGGGCTCAACCTGCTGACCTGGGGATCGCCGAAAGTGTACCATCCGATTAGCGAGAGAGCATTGTGGTTCTTGAGATCGCTCCACTGGATTGGACCTGCAGCACTTTTGTATGTGGTATGGGTGGTAACCAGGCCTGTACGACATGCCCACGAACGCACCCTGCGGGACGAAAAGTACGTCTTCGCGCTGATCCGACTCTACGGATATTCCCCGGTTTCCTACTTCGCTCTCATGCCGGACAAGCGCTATTTCTTCGACTCATCCGAAGAAGTCGTTATACCTTACTGCCTGATCGGTAACATCCCCCTTGCTCTTGGGGATCCCATAGGCCCGGATTCCAAGGTAGACGAAGCATTGAAGGAGTGGCTCGAGACATGTGAATCCAACGACTGGCTCCCCGGATTTTATCAGACGACAGACCGCTTCCTGGAAGAATACCGGTCCAACGGACTGCTCCTTTTAAAGATAGGCGAGGAAGCTGTGATAGACTTAAAAAGCTGGACCCTATCCGGCAAGAAAAAGCAAAACATCCGGACGGCGTTGAACAAAGGCAAGCGCCTTGGATGGCGGTTCGAGATGTACGATGGCGTGATAGGGGACCAGCGGATCGTAAACGAGATAAAGGAAATTTCGGAAGAATGGCTCGGCGGGAGAAGCGAATTGTCGTTCTCCATGGGAGGCACCCATACCGAAGGACATCCGGAAGAGCGTATTTCGGTAGCGTTCGACGCCAACGGCACCGTACTCGGATTCCTCACATGGGCTCCGGTTTACGCCAGGCATGGATGGAATCTAGACCTGATGCGAAGGCGTCTGGACGCCCCGCACGGACTGATGGAATACCTGATCACCAGCTCCTTGCTAAAATTCCAGGAAGAGGGGTTCAAAATGGCATCACTGGGAATGGCCCCGCTGGCGAACATAAGCGACGGGAAGAACGACTTCCCGATGCTGGCCAAGGCGCTTTCACTGGTGTACGAAAAAATGTCGAGCGTCTACGCATACAAATCCCTGCAGGTATTCAAATCGAAGTTCGGGCCGGACTGGGAAGACCGATACTTGATCTACAGCAGCAATCTGGCAGCGCCTCAGGTGCTCTTTGCGGTCGTGAAAGCACACGTCCAGGACGTTTCGTTGCTCTCGATGGTCATGGAGGGAATACCTTCGCCACAGAAAGTGGTAAAATCCCTGGTAGATACCCTTGCCCAACAAAGGCGTAAGGTGCGTCCACCTCTGGAGGAGGATTGAATTGAGCTGGATCATCAAACACCCATTCACCACAGCGCTGTTCCTTGCCATTTTCATAGCCGGATTACTCACAGGCCCGGCGCTCGGCCGAGAAATACCGGCTTCCATCCAGAACACGTGGGGAACCGGTCCTCAAAAAATCTTCGAGGGAAAGTGGTGGACCATTTTCACCATGGTTTTCCTGTGCAACGATGCCTTTATGCTATACGGGGTGATACTGGCAGGAGTTCCCATCATGGCCATGGCAGAGTCCAGGCTAGGCACCATCACCACCGTGGCGGTGTACTGGGGCATACAGATCGTGGTATGGCTCCTGATGGCGGCAATCTTCCGGTTTTTGATGCTTCATGATATCGACCCTGGGCCAAAAGTCTACCCCATGACCGATATCGGCCTATCGGTAGGCTTATTCGGCGTGATAGGGACTCTCGTGGTGATCCTGAACCGAGCACCGGAAACAGCACGCCACTGGCAAACCATCGCCCTGGAAGCAGGTGTTCCGCTATACCTGATTCTGAAATGGATACTGATGCCGGAATGGCTGGCGGATAGCGGGCACTGGATTGCACTATTCACAGGAGTGCTGGTAGGGCTGCTGCTGAAATAGTAGTCAACCGAATTTCTATCCGAAGGAGGGAACATGGGGGACAAAAAAGCGATGACCCTCTGGTCAGCTGTGGCAATCGGCGTAGGTGGGATGGTCGGCGGCGGCATCTATTCCCTACTGGGAGCCGCTGTGAGCATCGCAGGGAACGCCGTTTACATCTCTTTCGCCCTGGCAGGGCTGGTTGCCCTTCTCAGCGCATACTCCTACGCCAAGCTCGGGGCGAGATTCCCTTCCGCAGGAGGTCCAGTAGAGTTCCTGATTCAAGGGTTTGGCGACGGGGTCCTGAGTGGGGGATTCAACATACTCCTATGGTTTGGGTACGTGTTCGCCCTTGCGCTCTATGCAAAGGCCTTCGGAGCGTACCTTTCCACGTTCTTCCACAACCCTCCGTGGTATTGGCAAAATATCTTTGCCACAGGAATAGTGATACTCTTCACGGGGATAAATTTCCTCGGTGCCAAAGTAGTGGGACGCTCAGAACTGATCATCGTGGCTTCCAACGTGGGAATACTGATCCTGTTCGCCGCTGCCGGACTTTTCTTCCTGAAGCCCGCTCTGCTTTCCCCAGCAAGATGGCCGCACATGAACAAAATGTTCTTCGCTGCAGGCGTGGTATTTCTCACCTACGAAGGCTTCGGACTGGTTACCAATACAGCAGAAGACATGGAAAACCCACAAAAAACCCTACCAAAAGCCCTTTACATCAGCGTGGCTCTGGTGATCCTCTTGTACGTTTCGGTAAGCCTCACCGTGGTAGGGAACCTGCCAGTGCCAAGGATTGTGGAAGCAAGCGATTACGCTGCTGCAGCCGCCGCACAGGCGTTCATGGGCCCATGGGGACTCCGGCTGATATCGCTGGCAGCGCTGTTTGCCACTTCCTCCGCCATCAACGCAACTCTGTATGGAGGAGCCAACGTAAGCTACATGATTGCTAAGGATGGTCAACTACCCAAAATGTTCGAACGGAGGGTTTGGAACCGCGCAACCGAGGGATTGTTCATAACAGCAGCGATGGTGATTTTGTTCGCCAATCTGTTCAACCTTGACAAAATAGGCATGATGGGCAGTGCCGCTTTTCTGTTAATATACGCTTCTGTGAGCACAGGGCACATGCGCCTCTACCGAGAAACAGGAGCCAACAGATGGATCGTGCTCGCTGCTGTAGTAGCCTGCTTGGCTGCCTTTGCCATCCTGAGTTATTACTTGTGGAATACCACTCCGGTAACGCTGCTTGTGCTGGCGATCGTAGTAGCTGCGTCATTTGCCGTGGAGTGGGGTTACCGGTCTGCCTCCGGCCGATCCATAACAGCACGCCACAGGAATATCACTTAGCCCAGAACCGGAAGCAACAAACGTCACGATTCGTTCGCCAGAGGGACTACGCCGGGGGAGCAGTGGAGCCACGCACTACGAGCTGCGGCCTAACCACGATGTTATCCCGTTCCTCCCCACCTATCAGCGCCAGCAATATCTCCATCGCTTTCACGCCCATTTCCTCTTTGGGCTGAGCGACGGTGGTAAGGGAAGGACACACCATGGATGCCATCGGAATGTCATCGAACCCTACCAAAGAAACCTCCTCCGGAACACCCACCCCCCTCAAGTGCAGCGCCTGGAGGGCTCCAATCGCCGTCAGATCGTTGTAACAGAAAACAGCGGTAGGCCTCTCCTCCATGGATAACAGCTTTTCTATCGCTTCCCTCCCACGCTCCAGATCATCCCTGCCCGGGATCTGCACGATGAAATCCTCCGGCGGCTCGATGCCATGAGATCTCAGCGCTGCCTCGTAGCCGCTCAACCTTCTATCGTTCGAAAGCGCCCTCTCTGGACACGCGACGTAAGCAATCCTTTCGTGCCCGAGCTCTATCAGGTACTCCACAGCCATCTTCGCACCGGCGAGGTCGTCCACGTAAATGGAGTGAAGAAACTCGCCGCCTTTCTGGTTGTTGATGAGCACGATAGGCACTTTCAGTTCGCTCAGGAGAGGAGTGTAGAGCTCCCCCACCCTCGATGCAGTCACTATGACCCCATCGACCCGTCGTTCTCGCAACAGTCGAACCGCCGCGATCTCCCGATCCGGATCGGCACCGGATTGGGAAAGGATCAGGCTGTACCCGGATTCCATCGCCCTCTTTTCCGCGCCCTGAACGATGGGAGCGACGAAAGGATCGGAGATCGTGGTAACCACCATTCCAATGGTGTCGGTCCTGCCGGTGGCGAGCCCTCTGGCGATGGCGCTGGGCGAATACCCCATTGCGGCAGCAATGCGCTGAATCCTCAATCTGGTATGCTCGCTGATGCGGGGATCATCGCGCAGGGCGCGGGAAACTGTTGCGTGGGAAACCCCCGCAGCCCTGGCGATGTCCTTTATCGAAACTCCCATTTCTAGAACCTCAAGATTCACCGGAGCCGGTACAAAAGCTCCGGTCGATTGCTACAAATTCCGTCCACCCCCAGATGGTACAAGCCCTCGATCACGTCCGGGCGTTCTTCGTGCCAAGCTATGACGCCGAGCCCTGCCGAGTGAACGGTCTCCACCCAATCGGCGCTCAAGAGCCTATCCGGGCGAGGCCCCTCGTTCTCCCAGCATGGATGGACGAAATCGGCGTTGGTTTCCGATGCAAGCGTCAGTGGATCGACATCGACCTCGCGGAACAGAATCGACGTATACACGTCCGGCATCAGTTCCTTGAACCTTCTCACCATTCCCCTGTCGAACGAACCCACGATAACGTACCTTTCCATGCCGGCATTGCGTACGAGCTCGGCCACGGCGTCCTCGGTGCCTTTCCCCTTCAACTCCACGTAAACCCCAACCATGCTTGTGCGTGCCCACTCGAACACTTC
>Ga0256833_1003856_pt1 | contig 10162 bp, 19 predicted proteins | sample 356284metaG_FD_190535 | JGI IMG/M metagenome (GOLD analysis project Ga0256833, IMG submission 190535) | Hydrothermal vent microbial communities from Mid Atlantic Ridge, Atlantic Ocean - 356-284 | ecosystem: Environmental > Aquatic > Marine > Hydrothermal vents | place: Atlantic Ocean: Mid...
CATCTATTGTTTCTGATAATGAACCGATTTGGTTAAGTTTTATTAAAATGGAATTCGCTATTCCTTCTTTGATTCCTCTTTCCAAAATTTTGGTATTGGTTACAAAAATATCATCTCCAACCAATTGAATTTTATCTCCTAACAATTTTTGTTGAATTTTCCAACCTTCCCAATCATTTTCATCCATACCGTCTTCTATGGAGATGATAGGATATTTGTTTACCAATTCCAACAAATATTCGGCTTGTTCTTTCGGGGTTCTTTTTTTGCCTTTCGGTCCTTCGAAAATAGTATAATCATAAATTCCGTCTTTATAAAATTCGGATGCTGCAACATCCAGTGCAATTCCGATATCTTTTCCGGGTTCATAACCAGCTTGTTTGATTGCTTCCAAAATGGTTTCAATAGCATCTTCGGTTCCATTAAAATTAGGTGCAAAACCTCCTTCATCGCCAACTGCAGTTGATAAACCTCGTTTTTTTAATATGGCTTTTAGATTATGAAATGTTTCCGTAGCCATTTTCATAGCTTCCGAAAAACTTTTGGCTCCATAAGGAACAATCATAAATTCTTGAAATGCAATCGGAGCATCGGAATGGGAACCGCCATTGATAATATTCATCATAGGAACGGGTAATGTTTTAGCGCCTACTCCTCCAATATATTTATATAAAGGTTCTCCTGCTTCCATAGCAGCTGCCTTGGCAACTGCCAACGAAACTCCCAAAATTGCATTTGCCCCCAATTTTGATTTGTTTTCTGTATTATCAAGCGCTTTCATAACTTGATCTATTTCCAATTGGTCGGCTACATCCATTCCAATAATTTCAGGAGCAATTATGTTATTGACATTTTCAATAGCCTTAAAAACCGATTTTCCCATATATGCTTTTTCTCCATCTCGCAATTCCACAGCTTCATGTTCACCGGTAGATGCGCCGGAAGGAACAGCCGCCCTGCCTAAAAAGCCATAATCCGTGATTACATCAACTTCAACCGTTGGATTTCCGCGGGAATCAAATATCTGTCTTGCTTTGACATCCAATATTAAACTCATAATTTTAATTTTTTTGTTTTAGTAAATTTACAAAAAATAAAAAAGCCGAATAGTGATTTTATCCGGCTTTTTATGTAAATAAATTATTAATTTACTCCTTATCTTTTTTTTCTGGAGCTTCATTGGAAGGAGCTTCTTGTTTTGCTTCGGAAACAGGAGCAGCTTCTTCGGTTTTAGCTTTTTTTCTTCTTCTACGGGTTTTCTTTTTGGCGGGTTTATCTGCATTATAAGTAGTATTATAATCAACAAACTCAATCATAGCCATTTCGGCATTATCACCCAAACGGTTTCCAAGTTTGATAATTCTTAAATAACCACCGGGTCTATCGGCTATTTTAGTAGAAATTTCTCTAAATAATTCCGTTACGGCATCTTTATCTCTTAAATAACTAAAAACTACCCGTCTGTTATGCATAGTATCGTTTTTAGACTTGGTAATCAAAGGCTCCAAAAACATTCTTAAAGCTTTTGCTTTGGCCAAAGTAGTATTGATACGTTTATGTTTAATCAATGAACTTCCCATATTTGCCAACATGGATTTTCTGTGCGCTGTCTTTCTTCCTAAATGGTTAAATTTCTTTCTGTGTCTCATAATAACCTATTTCTTTATTTTTCGTCTAATTTATAATGTGAAAGATCCATACCAAAGGTCAGGCCTTTCTTTTCTACTAATTCTTCCAATTCGGACATTGATTTTTTTCCAAAGTTTCTAAATTTCATTAAATCCGATTTGTTGTATTGAACCAATTCTCCCAAGGTTTCAACATCAGCAGCCTTTAAACAGTTTAGTGCTCTAACCGATAGATGTAAATCAACTAATTTAGTTTTTAAAAGTTGACGCATATGTAAGGATTCTTCATCATATGTTTCGGGTTCAGATGAAGAGGATTCATCAATGGAAATTCTCTCATCCGAAAACAACATAAAATGTTGAATCAATATTTTAGCCGATTCAGTCAAAGCATCTTTGGGATGAATAGAACCATCGGTTTCCACTTCAATAATTAGTTTGTCATAATCGGTTTTTTGCTCTACACGAAAATCTTCGATGGTATATTTTACATGCTTAATCGGTGTAAAAATAGCATCGATAAAAATAGTGCCGAAAGGCATATCATCTCTTTTATTTTCATCGGCAGGCACATAACCTCTTCCTTTTTCAATGGTAAATTCAAAATTTAAATTTACCTTAGGATCCAAATGAATAAGTTCAAGTTCCGGATTCAATATTTGAAATCCGGTTATAAACTCTTGCAAATCACCGGCAGTTATAACATTTTTACCTGAAAGAGATACTTTTACACGTTCGGTATCAATGCCTTCAACTTGGTTTTTGAAACGAATTTGTTTAAAATTTAAAACTATTTTTGTAACATCTTCTACTATTCCGTCGATAGAAACAAATTCATGTTCTACTCCATCTATTCTGATGGAAGTAATGGCATATCCTTCCAAAGAGGACAATAGCACTCTGCGAAGGGCATTACCAATAGTTAGTCCAAAACCCGGTTCAAGGGGTTTGAATTCAAATTTGCCGTATTTGTTGTCGGCTTCAATTTGAAAGACTTTATCTGGTTTTTGAAAATTTAATATTGCCATAAATGAATTTAATTATTTAGAATATAACTCGACAATCAAGTGTTCTTGAATGTTTTCGGGGATTTGAACACGTTCCGGACGGTTTACAAATTCTCCTTCCATTTTTTCATCATTCCATTTCAACCATTCGTAACTTGATTTATTATTTGCCAATGAATCAGTGATTACTTGTAAGGATTTTGATTTTTCTCTTACTCCCACAACATCCCCAGGTTTTAATTGATAGGAAGGAATGTTTACAACTTCTCCATTCACGGTAATATGTCTGTGTCCTACCAATTGACGTGCAGCTCTTCTGGAAGGAGCTAAACCGAAACGATAAACTACATTATCCAGTCGTGATTCAACCAATTGCATTAAAACCTCTCCGGTATTACCACCTTGTCTGGAAGCTTTTTCAAAAAGATTTTTAAACTGTTTTTCCAATATGCCATAGGTATATTTTGCCTTTTGTTTTTCAGCCAACTGAATAGCATATTGAGATTTTTTTCCTCGTCTTCTATTGTTTCCATGTTGTCCGGGAGGATATTTTCTTCTCTCGAAATATTTATCTTCTCCGTAAATTGCTTCTCCGAATTTACGGGCTATTTTTGTTTTAGGTCCTGTATATCTCGCCATAATTCAATTTTTTTAAACTCTTCTTCTTTTAGGTGGTCTACAACCATTGTGAGGTATAGGAGTTACGTCTATAATTTCCATAACTTCAATACCGCTGTTATGTATAGTTCTTATTGCCGATTCACGTCCGTTACCGGGACCTTTAACATAAACTTTAACACGTCTTAATCCGGCTTCATAAGCAGTTTTTGCAGCATCTTCTGCAGCCACTTGAGCTGCATAGGGTGTATTTTTCTTTGATCCTCTAAAACCGTTTTTACCGGCAGAAGACCAAGAAATAACTTCGCCGTTTTTATTAGTTAAAGATATAATCACGTTATTAAACGTAGCTTGTATATAAGCTCTTCCATTGGGCTCTACATGAACCTTTCTTTTCTTTGCTCTATTTGATTTAGATTTTGCCATAATCAATAATTATTATTTAGTTGCTTTTTTCTTGTTAGCAACAGTTTTTCTTTTTCCTTTTCTGGTTCTGGAATTATTTTTGGTACGTTGACCTCTTAAAGGTAATCCCATTCTATGACGGATTCCTCTATAACTACCAATATCCATTAAACGTTTGATGTTCAATTGGACTTCTGCTCTCAATTCTCCTTCGATACGGTAATCTGAGATGGTTTTTCTGATATTAGCAATATCATGATCATCCCAATCTTTAACTTTTTTATCTTCATCAACTCCGGCTTTTGCCAGAATTTCTTTTGCTCTGGATCTACCTATTCCATAAATATAGGTTAATCCAATAACTCCTCTTTTGTTTTTAGGTAAATCTACTCCTGCTATTCGTGCCATAATTATCCTTGTCTTTGTTTATGTTTCGGATTTTTCTTATTAATTACATACAGACGTCCTTTACGACGAACAATCTTGTCCTCCGGACTTCTTTTTTTGATTGATGCTCTTACTTTCATATCTTTTAAGCTTTTATTGCCAATTTTTATTAATATCTATAAGTGATTCGCCCTTTTGTTAAATCATAAGGACTTAATTCCAACTTTACTTTATCACCGGGTAATAAACGAATATAATGCATTCGCATTTTGCCTGAAATATGGGCTGTAATTAAGTGTCCATTTTCCAACTCTACCTTAAACATAGCATTGGAAAGTGCTTCCTTTATTACTCCATCTACTTCTATTGCTGGTTGTTTTGCCATAATATTATTTATTTCTTCCGGTTTTCATTAATTTATCATAATGTCTGTTCAACAAATAAGCTTCTACTTGTTGAATAGTATCAATAGCCACTCCCACTAGAATCAATAGAGAAGTTCCTCCATAAAACATAGCCCAAGGGACTTGCATTCCCGGGAACATAAAATGTACCATTTTAGGTAAAATGGCCAAAATAGCTAAAAATATCGCACCCGGTAATGTTATTTTAGATAAAATATCATCTAAGTAGTTAGCAGTTTCTGTCCCGGGTCTTACCCCTGGAACAAAGCCATTACTACGCTTCAAATCCTCTGCTATTTTATTGGTTTGAACAGTTATTGCAGTATAGAAATATGTAAAAACAATCACCAATAATGCAAATACCAGATTATACCAGGGATTAAACATATCACCAAAAGTTGTTCTTAACCAAGTTGCCCAATCGGAATCTTTATTTAAACTTCCTAATAAAGTAGGAAAGAACATAAGTGCTTGGGCAAAGATGATAGGCATAACTCCGGCAGCATTGAGTTTTAATGGCAAATATTGTCTGGCGCCAAAAATATTTTTTTCATATCCTCCTCCTACTGCTCTACGAGCATATTGTAAAGGTACGGGGCGATAGGCTTTGACCAACAAAATACTGGCGGAAATAACCAATAGCCATACAACAATTTCAAAAAGCAATAACATAGGTCCTCCATTCTGATCGGATACTCTATTGGTAAATTCCTGCAAAAATGCAGAAGGCATACGGGCAATGATACCCACCATAATTAAAAGTGAGATTCCGTTACCAATACCTTTATCGGTAATTTTTTCGCCTAACCACATAGCAAAAATAGTTCCTGCGGACAATACCAATACTGATAATATCACAAAGAATAATTTATTTTGCATTAAGAAAGCTTCTTTGGGTAAAGTAGCATATAAATTATATATATAACTCGGTCCTTGAATTAAGGTTATACCAATGGTTAACCAACGGGTAATTTGGGTGATTTTTTTTCTTCCGCTCTCACCTGCTTTTTGTAATTTTTGCAAGTATGGAACAGCCATTCCCATTAATTGAACTACAATTGAAGCAGAAATGTAAGGCATGATACCCAAAGCCATTATGGAAGCTCTTGCAAAAGCTCCTCCGGTAAACTGATTTAATAAATCCAATAGTGTGTTATCCCCTGCTTGCTGAGATAAATTTCCTAATTGTGTTGGATCTATTCCCGGTAAAGATACTTGTGCTCCAAAACGATATACAAGTATCAACCCCAATGTAAATAGAATTTTATCACGAAGCTCTTTTATGCTCCAAATTGCTTTAATTGTATCTATAAACTTCTTCATCTTGTAATTCAATAATTATTTAATGATTTCTACTTTACCACCTGCTGCTTCAATTGCTTGTTGTGCCTTTTTGGAAAATTTATGTGCAAAAATCGTAACGCCCGATTTAATTTCTCCTCTTCCCAACACTTTCAATAATTCTCTTTTTCCAACAATACCAAAAGATACAAAATCTTCAAAAGTTATTGTATCTTTAACTTTTTTATTATCTATAAGTTCTTGAATTTTATCCAAATTTACAGGCTGATATTCCACTCTATTAATATTGGTAAATCCAAATTTGGGAACACGACGGTACAAAGGCATTTGCCCTCCTTCAAAGCCCGGAGTTCTGGAGTATCCTGAACGAGACTTAGCACCTTTATGACCTCTGGTTGCTGTTCCTCCGCGTTTAGAACCTTCACCACGTCCTTTTCTAATATCTTTTTTAATCGAACCTTTTGCCGGTTTTAGATTGTGTAAATTCATTTTTCTCAATTTTTTAAATTTCTTCTACAACAATTAGATGTTTTACTTTTCTTATCATCCCTTCAATAGAAGGAGTCAATTCATGCACTTTTTCTTGACCGATTCGTCTGATTCCTAAAGCTTCCAAAGTTTGTTTTTGGTCTTTAGGACGGTTAATTGTGCTCTTCACTTGTTTAATTCTAACTTTGCTCATCCTCCTAATTTTATCCGTTAAATAATTTATTCAATGATATTCCTCTTTGTTTGGCAATCTTGTGTGCATCACGCATTTTTAGCAATGCATCCAAAGTAGCTTTTACAACGTTATTAGGATCAGAAGAACCATGAGATTTAGTTAAAACATCATGAACTCCTGCGGATTCTAATACGGCACGTACTGCTCCTCCAGCAATAACTCCGGTACCGGGTGATGCTGGTTTCAAAAAAATACGCGCACCACTGAATTTGCCTAATTGTTCATGAGGTATTGTTCCGTTAATTACAGGAACTCTTACCAAATTCTTTTTAGCATTGTCTATTGCTTTTTGGATTGCATCGGGAACTTCCTTGGATTTTCCCATTCCATATCCTACTATGCCGTTCTTATCTCCGACAACAACTATAGCTGAAAAGCTAAATGTTCTACCTCCTTTGGTAACTTTCGTAACTCTGTTTACGGCTACCAAGCGGTCTTCCAATTCCAATCCGCCCGGTTTTACTCTTTCTATATCTTTATAATTGTCAAGCATATCTTAAAATTTTAAACCACCTTTTCTTGCACCTTCTGCCAAAGCTTTCACACGTCCGTGATATAAAAATCCTGAACGGTCGAAAACCACTTTTGAAATACCTTTATCCATAGCTAATTTTGCTATTTTTTCTCCAACTGCTTCGGCTTTCTCTATTTTAGTACCTTTTTTTGAAACCAAATCTTTATCACGGGATGAAGCAGTAATTAAAGTTACTCCATTGAGATCATCTATAAGCTGAGCATAAATTTCTTTATTACTTCTAAAAACAGAAAGTCTGGGAACATCAGATGTTCCATTTACAATCTTTCTGATTCTTTTTTGTATTCTTTTTCTTCTGTCTAATTTACTTAATTTCATAACTTATTATTTATTAAGCGGTTTTACCTGCCTTTCTTCTTATTTCTTCACCAACATATTTCACACCTTTTCCTTTGTAAGGTTCAGGTTTACGGAAAGAACGGATTTTAGCAGCGATATGTCCAATCAATTGCTTATCATAAGAGGTAAGCTTTACAATCGGGTTTTTACCTTTTTCCGATACGGTTTCCACTTTAACTTCCGGTGGTAATTCAATCAATATATTGTGAGAAAAACCTAAGGATAAATCAAGTAATTGACCTTGATTACTGGCTTTATATCCAACTCCTACTAATTCCAATTCTTTTGTCCAACCTTTGGAAACACCTTCAATCATATTGAATAATAAAGAACGATAAAGTCCATGCATGGCTTTATGTTGTTTGCTTTCAGAAGGTCTTTTAACTACTAAAACTCCATCTTTTAATTCCAGTTGGATATCCCCTTTTATTTCTTGTTTTAATTCTCCCAATTTACCTTTTACTGTAACCATATTATCATTGATATCAACAGTTACTCCTTCAGGCACTTTTATGGGTTGAAATCCTATTCTTGACATAATTTTTTGTTTTTAATAAATATAACACAAAATTTCTCCACCTACGTTCTCTTTACGAGCTTGTTTATCGGTCATAACACCTTTGGATGTTGACAAAATTGCTATGCCCATACCATTTAAAACTTTGGGCATACTATCAACTCCGGCATATTTACGTAATCCGGGTTTACTAACTCTCTCAAGCTTTTTAATTACCGGTAGGTTTTTATCATCATATTTAAGAGCTATTTTTATAAACTCTCTATTCCCTTCTTTATCAAATTTATAACTTAAGATATAACCTTGATCAAATAAAATTTTAGTTATTTCTTTTTTAAGTTTCGATGCAGGAATAGTTACAACTTTATGCCCTGCACTTTGTGCATTTCTAATTCGTGTTAGAAAATCTGCTATTGGATCTGTACTCATCTTTCTAATTTTTTTATTTTACCAACTGGCTTTTTTTACACCCGGTATTAATCCTTGATTAGCCATTTCTCTAAATGTAACACGAGAAATTCCAAAAACTCTCATATATCCTCTGGGACGTCCGGTAATTTTGCAACGATTATGCAAACGTACCGGTGATGAATTTTTAGGAAGTTTTTGTAATGCTTCCCAATCTCCCGCTTCTTTCAAAGCTTTTCTTTTGGCCGCATATTTAGCAGCCAATCTCTCACGCTTACGCTCACGGGCTTTCATTGATTCTTTTGCCATATTATTTTTTCTTTTTAAATGGTAAACCTAATTCTCTTAATAATGCATGCGCTTCTTTATCTGTTTTTGCAGAAGTCACAAATGTAATATCCATTCCATTAACTTTGTTAATCTTATCAAAATCAATTTCCGGAAAAATAATTTGTTCGGTAATACCCAAATTATAATTACCTCTACCGTCAAAACCTTCCGGTTTAATCCCTTGGAAATCTCTTACACGAGGTAAAGCAACTGTTATCAAACGATCTAAAAATTCATACATCTTGTCTCGACGTAAAGTTACTTTTGCACCAATAGGCATTCCTTTTCGTAATTTAAAAGCTGCAACATCTTTTTTGGAAATAGTTGGAACAGCTTTTTGTCCGGTTATTGTCGTTAATTCGTCTACTGCGTAATCGACTTGTTTTTTGTCAGATACTGCAGCTCCAACACCTCTACTGACAACAATTTTCTCTAATTTCGGTACTTGCATTACATTTCTGTAACCAAATTCCTTCATCAAGGTGTCTATAATACGCTCTTTATATTCTTTTTGTAATCTTGGTGTATAGTTTTTCATAATCCTAAATAACTTCTCCTGATTTTTTTGAAACTCTTACTTTCTTACCATCTTTTATTTCATATTTTACACGTGTAGCTTTTCCGGTTTTCGGATCAACCAATGCTACATTTGAAATATGAATAGGTGCTTCTTTCTCAACAATACCACCTTGAGGATTCTCCGTGCTTGGCTTAACATGTTTCTTTACAATATTTACACCTTCCACTACAACTCGGTCTTTATTTTTGATAATTTGAATTACCTTTCCTTTTTTTCCTTTATCTTTTCCGGTCAGGATAATTACTTCATCTCCTGTTTTTATTTTAAACTTCTTCATTTTTATACCTTTTTATAAAACCTCAGGGGCTAATGATACAATTTTCATGAATTTTTTATCACGCAATTCTCTTGCCACAGGTCCAAAAACACGTGTGCCACGCATCTCGTCTCCTTCAGGTTTAAGTAATACAATTGCATTATCCTCAAACCGGATATATGAACCGTCCGGTCTTCTAACTTCTTTTTTGGTTCTTACAACAACTCCTTTGGAAACCGTACCTTTTTTTACAGTTCCATTGGGTGTTGCTTCCTTAACGGTAACAACAACCTTATCCCCCAATGAGGCATAACGTTTTTTTGTTCCGCCTAATACCCGAATAACTAAGGCTTCCTTAGCTCCTGTATTATCTGCAACTTTAACTCTTGATTCTTGTTGTACCATAATTACTTAGCTCTTTCTAATATTTCTACTAATCTCCATCTTTTGGTTTTACTCAAAGGACGAGTTTCCATAATTCTAACTTTATCACCCACATTGCATTCGTTTTTTTCATCATGTACAACATATTTTTTTGTTTTGTGTACAAATTTTCCATACAAGGGGTGTTTCATTCTTTTAACTTCGGATACTATGATGGTTTTATCCATTTTATTTTTGGTAACCAAACCGATACGTTCTTTTCTTAAATTTCTTGTTAAGTTTTCCATTTCTTCAAAATTCTATTAGTTACCTCTTTGATTGAGTTCCGTTAATAATTT
>Ga0256833_1003857_pt1 | contig 10162 bp, 12 predicted proteins | sample 356284metaG_FD_190535 | JGI IMG/M metagenome (GOLD analysis project Ga0256833, IMG submission 190535) | Hydrothermal vent microbial communities from Mid Atlantic Ridge, Atlantic Ocean - 356-284 | ecosystem: Environmental > Aquatic > Marine > Hydrothermal vents | place: Atlantic Ocean: Mid...
TAGAAGATTATAGATTTATAATAAATCACTTCACAAAATACATTTCTAATAATCTAACAAAAGATTCGTTTATCAATTATATTAATTATTTAAATACGATTAAGAAAAGAAAATATAGAGCTAATAAAATTAAAGATTTTTTAGAGTATGTATCTAATTTAAAATCAGTAGATCTATCATCATATTGCAAACTACTTGACGAAATAAAACCTCCTAAGATAGAAAAACAACTTTTTGCAGATGAATATGACGAAACGTACACACTTAGTATAGATGATATCTACACAACTCTTAGACAAATTGTAAATATGGGACACGGAGGATTAAAGGGAGTGTTAAGAGACATCAGCTGTGTGGTGTTCTTAGCGACAACAGGTATGAGAGTTGAAGAGGCAACATGGAAAACGGTGAGAGGTAAAAAACTATGTGGGCTCACGAAGTCTATGATAGATCTTACAAAAGAATATTTCATTCTTCCAGCTTATCTCACAAAAACACATGCGAGAAGAGTTATACCACTTCATAGAGATGTAAAACTCGTTTTGAGTAAATACTTTAAATTTGTTGAAGAAGAGGATTTGTGGAACTATGATACTGTTCGCAAAGTGATATCTAATACGGAATTAAAGGAACTTAGGAGGTTGAGAAAATTCTTTACAAAAAAGAGTAAAGAGTTAGGGTTGGATCAAGTCAAGAGAATAGCAATACAAGGACACGATGTAGAAGAGTTATTAAAACTAAAAATTACATCTGAATTTTATGAAAAATATACCCCCAGTGAAATTGTTAAAGAATATAATGAAACGTGGGGTAGATTGGAAATAATCCCAGAAGATATCAGAGAATTTTTAGACAATATTTAATATTTTAGCACCTACGCAACAATTTTTACAGCACACCCTCCGGTTACCCTAACCGAAGGAATGTTTGAAAGTCCCATATTTTTCTGTTTCTTAACTAATAAACGTCTATACTGCTTTTTTTTCTAAATTTAAATTAAGTTAGGTAATCTACCTTATGAATAACCAAAAGAAGTCAGCTGAGCATAGCTATGGACCTTATTATTATTTTATTTAAATTAATTAAACACTGAACAAATGCTCGTTCTGTAGAGGATGTTCGCCTTTTTCCCACTCCTTTAACCAATGACCTACTATCGCAGGAGTGACGTTAAGTATTGTAGCGATTTTCCTGTTACTTAAACCCTGCCGCTCTTTCAGGTAGTAAATTAATGCGAAAAATGCTTCTGTTTGGTTCTTGATCTTTCTAAGTGCTCTCCCGTCTATTCCCTCTCTAATTCCTAACTTCATCGCTTCGATTTTCTGTAGAGCTTCTTTCCTTATTTCCTCCTTTCTTTTTCGTGCTTTCTTTTCGTACTCATCTACCAGTTCGTATGGAAACGGAACGTATACGTCCCCCAGCTCCACTTTTTTCCCGTTCTCAAACAGTGCGAATGGCTCGTACAGAGGCGTATCTGTGAATGGGTTGTTCTGCCTTGTGTACCATCTTGTAAGAAATGCCTCTTTATCTGCGTGAAACCCAAGAGCAACAGAAGAGTAGTTAATAAGATGCCTTACTTGTTTGTCAATATAGGAAACATGTGGCGTCGTAAAAATAACGCATATATTTTGGTATCTAAACGTCTGCAGCACGTAGCTAAGAAGTTTGTTCTGCAGACTTTGCCACTCTCGTGCTGGCAATCCCACTCCTGCTTCATCAAATATAATACAGTCTCCTCTTTTTGCTTCATCCAACACATATAGAAATTCTTCAGCAGTGAACACGAGCTTATTAAGATTAAAGTCGTCGTCTATAAGTGATGCTAGACTTATCCCACTCAAACTCTTTCCAGATCCCGGTTCACCAAATATACTTATTAATGCGTTTTTATTCTGAACCCATATTCTATTTCTTATAACTCCTGCGAGTTTACCAATTTTTTTATTCTTCATCTTGCAAAATTGCATTATCTAACTCCCCCTTCTCAAAGAATTCAGATAGATTAGCATTTTTTATTTCAATTAGAACGTCCTCAAAGAATTCTTTAGCTGAATATGGTTCATGTTTTGATGCTTTGAACTTTTTTCTCGTACACGACACAAGCCACCGTAACAAAAATTTTAATTCAATCCGCTCAATTTCATTAATTATACTATCTCTCTCGTCGATTATCTCTGCTTTCTTTGCAAGATCTTTTTCGTAATTTAGTAGTTCTGAGTAGTGATCTAGCACTCTCTCTTTCATATCACTAATTCCTTTCTTGAACTTTCTTAGAATATCCCTTTCTTTTTTTGTTAATTGACTCATAGCATATTGTTCATATACAAGAATCATACTTTCCAAGTCTGCCTTACCTTGAGCGAGATAATCGCTCAAAACTTTTAAGTGATTATACAATATAAATTCAAAATCAAGCTCAATTTCCATTGGTCGATACATTTTATCTGTCCCCCGTTTATTTCAATTAATCTTGAAGTTCAGATATAGGAACTGTAACAGCAGGCACTAGAACAATTCTTTTCTCCTCTTTCACTATTATAAATGTCTGTCCCTCTTCAACTATCCCTTGCCGCTCCCATACGGCTGGAAAAGAGATCACTAAGTTTTTTCCAGTCCTGTAAACTTTTCTAACACTAAAACCGTTTCGAGCCATGTATATCAAAATACCACCCATTAAAAGCTTTAACTGTTCTCCTTTATCACATTTTCTTCACGTAACTACAAATAAATCTATAAGTGTTTTATTTTCATTAAAGATAATTTACCACAGGAGGTGAATTGTGCTGATAGTTCAGATAGTTCAGCTGTTCAGATTGGCCGGGAAGAATTTTTCAAAGAACAGTAAAGGAGTTGCAGCAGTTATCAGCGTAATAATACTGCTTGCGTCGCTGATGATCGCAGCGATAGTATTCAGTCAGTTAGCTGCGCAAGCAACTGCAATTGCAAATGCGAACAACGATACGGCAGCGCTAAACTTCATTAGCTCGACAACGACTACTGGATGGAGTGCTTTGAATCTCTATGTCATAGCAGCAATAGTCATGGCTGCAGGATTTATACTTGCATTGCTTGCAGCGTGGGGTAGAAGCGGAAGTGGAAGTGTATGAAATCTATTTTTTTCTTTGCTTAATAAAGGAGGAGGAATTATGGCTAGGAAAAGAAGGAGAAAATCTCATAGGAGGTCTCATACTAAGCACAGTAGACATGGGGTAGTGATAAGGAGAAGAGGATCGGAAGTAGAGGTTGTCGTATGATCCTCAATGTTTTCATTTTTTTATCCGCAGCAGCTATTGCAGTATTTCTAATTGCTAACTACACTCGTCAGATTTCTCATCTAGCTCTCAGCGTCATCTTAAATATTATTTGTGTTCTTTCACCGTTCACAACTTTTGATCTAGTTAAATCTGCAACATCAACTAACACGACGTCGATTACAGTATTCAACGCAACTACAAATACAACAACGACGACGAGTACTGCAAACACAGTAATTCAGTACACTAAAGCATACTTTGACACGACAACGTCAATCGTACTTTCTGCGTTGTTTATGTTTGCAGTAATAGTTTCTATCATGCAAATTTGGAATATAACAGGACAGAATGTGAAGAGGGGTGTGAAAAAAGGAGATTACGAGGATTGGAGGGTGTAAAATGTTTGGAAGAAAGAATGTACCTGATCCAAATCAGAACGAGACAACTAACATTGATCCAAGACAATTCTTCAAGGACACGATATTAGCATTTGCATATCCTTGGAATATCCCAGAAGACATACGAAACCTGCATCCTGCGTATACTGGTATTGATGCAGCAACGTCAGACATGAGCGATAAAGAGATACAAGCGATGAGGTTGAGGATGAGTGCTTTTAATGATCTCTTGCTTGCGACAATGTTTCGTGCTTGCGAGATCGATGAGAGAGGAGTTCAAATTCTATCGAGAAACATGCAGGCTGAAGATCTGGGATATATACGACTAAAGAAAAGCAAGAACGGGAGACTAATGCAGCTTGCAGTTTCAGTGCATCAAATACACGAACACAGGTATAGTGGCGACGAAAACGGAAGGAGGCAGATATTATGATACTAACTGTAGGAGCAGTTCTCCCAGCATTGCTTACATTTATTGGATTTCTGCTTTTGCTGGGTCATAACAATCTTGGTGTAATGTTAATGTTTGCAGGAGGATTGCTCGGAGCGTTCGAGGCTTGCGTGGCAGTTCTCATGACACCCGGTCTTGCGAAAATTCTTGAGGCTAAGTTGAGGAAAAGGGACATTCTGTTAGTTTGGATGGAGAACGGCAGAATAGTCCCGATCGTTGGAAAATTCGAATCTGGATGGATATGGATCAGGAATAAGCTCGGTTACATTATCAGTACAGACCATGATAGAGCTTTTCTCGATGGAGTCCCAACGTTTATGGTATATCGACCAATCGGTAAAACTCTCAATCCAAAAGTGATGGCTGATATTTCATTGCTTGAACGCTACGGCATTAGCTACGAAGATGTCGTCGCTTCTATGAAAAAGTATGGGAGATTTCCTACGATAGATATTGATTCTGAGGGAAATCTTGTTGAGGTCGTGCAGGAGGTGAAGAAGGTTGAAAAAACAGAGCCCGGAAAGGGCGTTTCAGGTTCTGAAACCGGTTCTTGACAGAGGAGTTGAAATCTTCATTGCGGTTAACCCATCACACGCTTACAGATGGTCAATAAACAACAACGCATATACAATAGCTTCTGCGATGAAAAAGTTAGAAGATTCAATTAGATCAGAAAAGGACAGAGAAATGATAGATTGGCTTAAAATCATTATTCCAGTTGGAATTTTAGCATTTATGCTCGCAATGGCTTTTTACATTGTAGTGATGGCAACTCACAATGGAGCGAACATTGCAAACGCTGTTTCTCACGTCGTACCTCATGTAACGTCTGTCTCGCATGTGAAAAACCCAGGAAAGTTAAAGATCTGAGGTGAGTACTATGCCTTATACTGTAACGTTCACAGATAGTGAAGGTAATTCAGTTTCTTATAATGCAGAAACAGAAGAGCAAGCGAATGAGATAGCATCAGAGTATTCAAGTTGCTACCCTGACTCGACTGTATCTATTAGTGGGTCACCCTCCCCAAGTTCTCCATCTCCAAGCCCGTCAAGCGAATATACGGTTACTTTTGAAGATGATGAAGGGTCCATTTCGTATCATGCTCAAACAAAAGAACAGGCTGAGGAAATTGCAAAAGAATATGCAAAATATTACGGAACACAAGCAAAAATCTATTCTCCTAATCAAAACGTAGCTAACGCTCCTGATATTCGATCTATTGCAAAAGAGAACGTATTAAACCCAAAATACAGAGTTATCGTTAGAGATAAGTACGGAAATGATATCGTCAGAACTGCACTGAGCTATCACGACGCTTTAGCTCTCGCAAAGAAGCAGTCGGGTGGACAGATTTACATTCTTACTCCACAGAACGAGCTTGAGAAAGTAACTGATGTTGAGTCGCTGAAACCTACAACTTCTCCAACAACTTCTATTTCCTTGCCAAGCAAGGCAGTAAACAATAAAACTGTAAACAATAACATATTAGATATCGACGGAGCTCTACATAGAGCGGCGGTAGATAACATAAACACTCTCGCAGCAGCTTATGCTCAGAGACTAATTGACGAAGGAAAAAGCCCGCAGGAAATTCAAAAAGCTTTAAAGGAGCGTTACGGAGTTCAGACGGACATTAAGACATTAAAATTTAATACTTCTCCAGAAGCGGTTATGTATAAGCAAATTGAGAAGGAGGAGAAAGCAAGAGAAGCTGCAAAAGAAGTACAAAACGCTATTGACGAAACGATGTCATCTATTTCGCCAGAACACTCATTAATTTCAGGATTGAATAAGATAGGTTTGGGAATAGAAAGTAAAGCAAAACAGCTCAACGAAGCAGCGATGAAAAACACTAATCCTGTTGTAGCGTACGCTGAAACTGTAGGTGCAGCGTTACTTGGTGCTGGAGCTGGAGTTGCTGAACTTCCAGAGCAGACTGTAGAATTTGCTGAATCTGCTGTTAAGAACCCATTTAGAGCTGTTAAATCTATACTACTAGCACCAGTTACTACAATAGGTGAGGCAGTAAGTGATATTAAATCAGGAAATGCAGTAGATTATGGAAAAATAGTAGGGCAAACTTTTGCGGCAGGAGAGGCTGCTGATGCGATAGGTATTACTCCTTCCAACGTTATTGAAAAAATTCCTTATTCTGAAAAAATCTTAGCACCAGCAAAGGAGTTTGCAGAAAGAGCAACAGCAAAACTGAACGACGTTGTAGTAAAACCCCTTACAGAGTACAAGCCTATAAGGACATCTATAATAATTGAGGGAGAAGGGGAACCATCAATCACGATTTCAAAGTATCCAGAGCTGGCATCTCTCGCAACAATAAAAGATGTCGGGAAAATTAAAGAAATCAAACCAGTCACAGCAGTTGTTGCAGAGACAGCATTCAATCTGAAAACTGAGCCAGTCGAAGACTTTGCTGAGTTCAGGAATCCTATCAGCGAAGGAACAGTAAAAGTCAGGGGTGAGGAAGCTGAAGGAGTCGGAATCTCAAAAACGAGATTGAAGACAGGATACGAATTGCAGACTGAGAAACCAGTGAAATCAATTAAGATAGTAACAGAGTACGCAAACAGGCTTGGAAAAAGGGCAACTCTTGCGAGCGAGATTGGAGAAGACACAGTAAAACTCATTCTTAGAAAAGGAGACGAAATAAAGGGTTATGGTGTAAAGGTAGTTGACACGTATCCGATCTTGGATCAGGAGAGCTTTGGTGGGTGGAGAGTGTTCGGAGAGGCAAAAGAAGTCATTCCAGAAGATAAAATAGAAGATAAAATCAATCATATCAACGAAAACGTGGCGAGAAAATCGATTTCAGAAAACACTAAATCAGAAGAACAGGTGTACGAGCTGAAAGAAGAAACGTCACACTTCAAGATAGTTGACGTGAGTGACGAAGTGAAAGAGCTCGAAAAAGAACTGAACGAAGAGATTAATAAAGTATTTGAAAAAGCAGTCGATTTTGGAAAAGAAATTCTCGATGTTGAATCATTAGAGATTACAGGACTTAACGCAGGCACACTTGAAAATACACTTGAAAAAGCTCACGGTCGTAACTCAATTAGTGATTTTATAAAAGATATAAATAATGATATAATACAAGGACAGAAAGAGAAAGGGGGGCAGAACGAGAAGGGGCAAAAAGACACTCCTAATATTGCTACGACCCCAAACATTTCTGTAACTCCATCTACGACTCCTGATGTCACTCCTAATCTCGCAACTCTTATTACACCAGATATAACTCCTGAACCTAAACACGCTAAGACAAAGTTAAAGAAACCTAAACAGCCAATCACATTTATTTTTCCCAATGGCGGAGAGAACTTTTACAGAATATTTGATGAAGGCAAATTCGAGATGGGTAGAGCTATCAAGGTTAATCCCGTCATTGACAATCCATTATCTGTTCTTTTCGGAGGTAAGAATAAGAGAAGGAGGAAGAAGAGGTGAACGATAAAGGTAGTGCGTACGCTTGGGCAATGTTCTTCATATTCATGTGGATATTTGCGACTATTTGGTTCTTTGCTATTGCTCCTCTATGGAGTACATCTATTGAAACAGCAAACCTTAACTTTGCAGGACTTACTGGAGCTTCATCTTTCTACACTTTCTACGCATCAATTTACCCATATATTCCATTACTAGTCTTCATTTTCTCTATGATTGGATTTCTGAAATATGCTGCAAATAAGAAGAGGGAAGGGCTATGAAGAATATTGCGGTTTCGATCTTATATATGGTCGTAGGACTAGCTTTTATTCTTGTAGCATACACATTTGTCGCTTATCCTGTTATGAGCTTACTCGGTGGTCTCGTAGCGAACAGTAATGATGTTCATGTTATAGCACTGTACACAAATGAGATGTTCATTCTTGCTGCGGTCGGACTGATTTTTGCAGTTAGTTTAGTTGTGTGGGTAGTAATAAGGCTAGCAAAGAGGGAGGTGTTTGACCTTGATTAAAAGAATTGGAAGAATTGCACTGATTACAGCAGTAGTCCTTATACTCATAACAACAACTACAAAAGCTGCAACACTCACAGGAAATGTTTCATTCATCGTTAACAACGCAAATGGAACGAATCTCAATTACAATATATACAACTTAAAATCCTCATCTGGAACTGTTACTTTGGAATTAGAGAGACTTGCAACATTAGACAATAAAGGAGGTGGAGCGTGGAAGCGTGTTGACGTTTTTAAGCTCACTACTGCCACTACAGAAACAGCTCAGTATTGTATACAGATAAACGGGAACTGGATAAACGTCACAAACTCGACAGGATACTTAAAAGCATCATTGTACGATGATGAATTTTGGACGTACGTAAACAGCACAGGAGCAGACATTAGAATTTGTAATCAGTCTTCACAGTTGTATTTCTGGATTGAAAAATGGGATTACACTAATCAAACAGCAATAATTTGGGTTAATCTGACGGCAGGAAGCACAGAGCTGAACATATTTTATGGGAATCCGAATGCAACAGAATCTGCTTATGAAAATAGCACACAAGTATTTGAACTATATGAAGATTTCGAAGATAGCTCTTTCACAGACAAATTTACCCAGTATGGAACTGCAAGTGGGAGTTTAACATTTACAACAGATGAAGGTAGTATTTGGCTAAGGTTTTATCCCAACGCTGCGAACACTTGGATAGGTATTTTATCCAAAAAGGTGTTTAAAGCTGGAAATTATGTTATGTTTATTTACTATAACAACGTTGCAGGCAGCACTGGTGAGAGGCTAGAATTACAAAAACATACGGAAAATACTGTTATTGTTATTCAGCAAGGAGTATATGGCTCGGATGCTGCAACAGGAACGTATAAAGTAAAAAAAGTAGTTACTTTTAATTTGTCTGTTGATGAGCAAATAGGTATAATTGTAACGAGGGGGGGTTGGGATGCAGACTATAGAGTTGATTATATTATTGTGGCGAAGTCCACAGACCCAGCCAACTTCGGAACACCATCAGCAAAAAATATTTATATAATCAACGCAACTGCAAGTATTAATGGTATAAGCTTCGTTGCTCAAGTTTTGAACTCAACAGTACCTTCTCAAACTTTTACACTACCTGAACTTGCTGCATCGAATTGGTTTAACTTCTCAGCAGAACGTGGTCAGTTCTCTGCATATGTGACGTTCTCATTTACGAGCTCGTTCACTCAAGAGGTTACAGCAAATTTTACAGAGTTAATTGTGAATACGAGTGTTTACGTTCCTGCTAACTGCACGAGCAACAAACTCACAATTTCATTTAACACTTCAACAGTTCCAACAGGAGTGGTAATTCACTCTTACAACATAAGCGTGCTCGTGGATGGTTCAGAAGTAAATTTTACGAAAACTGCGACAGAAAATCTGAATGTTTGGTATATTACGGTGTCAACATCGGGGTTGAGTGAGGGGTGGCACAATATCAAAGTACTGCTCGTTTATCAACCTGCGTATATCAATCTGACTGTGTATAACGCAAACAACGTTACTTTGCTGTTGAACAAGACGCTGAACGTAACAATATATGACACAAACTTTAACGTGCTCGCATCTGCTACTGTGAACAAAACAGCGAACATAAGCATTGTTTATGCTGGTAAAGTGTTCGTAAAGATAAGTAACGCGTTAGGCATTGCAAGACAGCTCGAAACTGTACTTAGTCCGGGAAACACTACTAATTTAACGTTTTACTTCCCGACGCAAAATGTTGTACTTGCAACGATTCAGTTAGTTGATTACACGAATAGCTTTAGTAATGCTACAGTAATGATTAAGCGATACATTACGAGAAATAACATAGCAGTAGTTGATGCACAAAAAGTCTCAGCAAACTTACAGACGTCGCATTATCTAATTGCTAACGTTCCATATGAAGTTTTCATCACAAACGGTATCGACACGAGGGACTTAGGCTATATCAGCGTCGCATATTCTCAAACAATAACACTATACATAGGTAGTATATTAAACATTAATTCATATCCTTACGTAGGAGTTGAATTTCAGATAAATAGAACAAATAACTCAATTATTGTTACGTA
>Ga0256833_1003858_pt1 | contig 10160 bp, 12 predicted proteins | sample 356284metaG_FD_190535 | JGI IMG/M metagenome (GOLD analysis project Ga0256833, IMG submission 190535) | Hydrothermal vent microbial communities from Mid Atlantic Ridge, Atlantic Ocean - 356-284 | ecosystem: Environmental > Aquatic > Marine > Hydrothermal vents | place: Atlantic Ocean: Mid...
TCTCTTGAGTGGGTTCTGGAGGCGCAACCTTTGCGTGCGCCCAATATAAGCGAACACCGTGAAACACCATATTAAAAAAACAAGGTGACAGGCAGATATAAATATCATAGGTCTGACCTATTTTTTGTCCTCAAATTGTGATAGACTCCTCAACATATTTTGGAGATGGGCAAACAAAAAAATGACACCGTCAAAAAAAGGGGCCTTATTGGCCATTGGGGCTTACGCACTTTGGGGACTGTTTCCCCTTTACTGGAAACAACTCCATTCTGTCCCAGCACAAGAGATTGTCGCTCATCGTGTCATTTGGGCGTGTGTGTTTCTTTTGCTTGTCACGGGATTTAAAGGGGAATTCAGGAAGACATTCAGTCTTCTCAAGAAACCTGGAATCGTGCTTGTGTATGGCGCCGGTGCGGCGTTGTTGACCATAAACTGGCTTACCTACGTTTGGGCCGTCAATGCCGGATACATCATCGACGCCAGCCTTGGGTATTTTATAAATCCTCTTGTTTCTGTTTTCCTGGGTCTCGTTTTTTTTCAAGAAAGACTCAGGATTTTTCAATGGGCCGCGATTATCCTGGCCGGATCGGGGGTGGGGTATCTTACTTACGCGTATGGTTCTTTGCCCTGGATAGGCCTCGTTCTTGCCTTTTCATTCGGCATCTACGGGCTCATCAAAAAAATCGCCCCCTTGGAAGCCCTTGAGGGCCAAACCCTTGAGATGGCTCTGCTGTGCTGCCCCGCTTTATTCGTTCTCGTTTTCTTAGAATTTCATCATAAAGCATCATTCGGGCATTCGGGACTTTTTATCGGCATCCTGTTATTTTTGGGCGGCGTTGTTACAGCCACCCCTCTCCTCATGTTCTCGTCCGCGGCAAGGCGCATTCCCCTTTCCATGATTGGAATCCTCCAGTATTTGGCCCCCACCTTGCAATTTCTTATCGGGGTTTGGGTCTATCACGAACTCTTCCCCTATTATCGCTTGATCGGGTTTTCTCTCATCTGGTCTGCGCTCGCGATTTACTCACTGGAGGGATATATCCATAGGCGAAAAAGCGGGCGTTGAAACACCCCTAAAACAGGGTTTTCCTTGACAAGTCCATTTAGCTATTTTAGCATTAAGAATGAGAGGTCTCTGGCAAGAGGGAGAATTAATTCACTTTGTGGCTAAAAATAACAATTGATAAACGCGGCAGGATGTATTCTATTTTCTGAGGGAAAGGAGGTGAAAGAGGACAACAACGCCATCAAAACGTAATCTTAAATGGAGGGAAAAAGAATGAAAAAAGGATACATAGTGAAGATTATAGGCATTTTGATGCTTTCTTTATTTCTGGTAATAAGTATGGCGCCATCCGCGAAGGCGGCGACGATCAAGCTCAGTTACGCCTTCTTCGCGCCGGCCCGGAGCTTTCCCGGCGTCCAGATGATGCGGTGGGCCAAGGAAGTGGAGAAACGCACCCACGGGAAGGTCAAGGTCAATACGTATCCCGGCGGGACGCTGCTCGGTGCCAAGAACATGCTGGACGGTGTCATCTCCGGCGTGGCGGATATCGGTTGCTTCTGCCCGCCCTACCTGCCCGGGCGTTTCCCCCTCATGGAGGCGGTCGATCTCCCGGTCGGGTTCAAGAGCGCCAAGGTGGCCAGCGCCGTCACGGCGGAACTCTACAAGAAATACCGCCCCAAATCCTTTGCCAAGGTTAAAGTCTTGACCATGTTCTGCTGCGCCCCGGGGAACATCATGTCCAAGGTCCCCATCAAGTCCCTCAAGGACCTGAAGAAGCTGGAGATCCGGGGAACCGGCATTTCGGGGAAATACCTGGGCGCCATCGGCGCGACTCCCGTGGCCATGCCCATGTCGAGCGTTCCGGAATCCCTCCAGAAGGGTGTCGTCAAGGGCTTGATCTCCTCGCTCGACGTCATGAAGGACTTCAACTTCGCGTCCCTGTGCCAGAACGTGACCATCATGAACGGTCCCACCACCTCCTTCGCCGTGGTGATGAACAAGAAGAAGTGGAATTCCCTCCCGGCGGACGTCAAAAAGGTTCTGGATGACTTGTACTACGAGCAGTACATGTGGACCGGCAAATACGAAGACGATCACGTCAAGGAAGCCCTGGCCTGGTCGAAGAAAAAATACAACGTCAAGGTCTACAAGCTGACCGACGCGGAATACAAGGAAATCGACCAGAAGGTGCACTTCATGGTGGACAATTATCTCGCCAAGACCAAGAAGGCGGGGCTTCCCGGGGACAAGTTCCTCAAGGACCTTTACACCCTGAAGGCCAAGTTTGAAAAATCGCTTGAAAAATAAATAACCAGCCGAAAAACGGGGGGACCTTCGCAAGTAGGGTCCCCCTGATTCCCGATTAGATTATGCGAGCACTTCAAAAGATTGTTTCCATTCTGAATCGCTTTTTCATCTTCGTGGCGGCCGTCGCCCTGATCCTGATGATGTTTTTGGGGTTTGGCAACGTCCTTTTCCGGACGGTCTGGAAGCCCATCGAGGGAACCTACGAGCTGATAGGATACCTCGGCGCCGTCACGACGGCCCTGGCGCTGGGTTACGCGCAGATACGGAAGAGCCATATCTCCGTGGATATCATCACCACCCACTACTCCAAGCGCTGGCAGAAGATAACGAACGGGATCAACTACCTGGTGACCGCCGTTTTCTTCGCCCTTGCCGCGTGGCAGACGGAACTGTGGGGAACCAATGTCTGGCACACGGGGGAACGCTCCGAAACCCTCCGGATCATCTTTTTCCCCTTCGTCTACGTCGTGGCGCTGGGATTCGCCTTTCTCGCCTTTATCCTCATCCTTGACTTCTTTTCGCTCTTCAAGAAAGAGCCCCCATCCTCCCTGGAGGATCTATGAGCCCTCAACTCGTCGGAATCTTCGGTATCGTCATCCTGCTTGCCGCCATGCTCCTTCTCCAGATCCCCGTGGGGTTCGTGATGGCCCTCATCGGGTTTCTCGGCGTCAGCTACGTGGTTTCACCCCAGGCCGCCCTGGGCCTCATCGGCAACGACTTCTGGTCAACCTTTTCTTCCTACGGCCTGACCATTATCCCCTTGTTCATCCTCATGGGGGAGATCTGTTTCTACTCGGACGTCAATTCCAAGCTCTACAACACGGCCTACAAGTGGCTGGGGCAGATCCGGGGGGGAATCGCCATGGCCACCGTCATGGCGTGCGCGGGGTTCGCCGCCATCAGCGGCTCCAACACGGCGACGGCGGCCACCATGACCTCCGTGGCCTTTCCGGAAATGCAAAAATACAAGTATAATCCCATCCTCACCACGGGATCCATCGCGGCGGGCTCCACCCTCGGGGTCGTGATTCCCCCGAGCATCGTCCTGGTCGTCTACGGAATCTACACGGGCCAGTCCGTCGCAAAGCTCTTCTTCGGAAGCGTCATTCCCGGGATTATCCTCGCCACCTTGATGGCGTTCACCGTATACCTGCTCTGCATCCGGCACGAGGACTGGGGGCCGGCGGGGCCCAAAACCACCTTCATGGAAAAAATCGTATCCTTGAAGGGGTCCATCGAAATGCTCATCCTCTTCGGCCTGGTGATGGGCGGGCTTTACGTGGGCTTTTTCACCCCCAGCGAGGCGGGAGCCGTGGGCGCCTTCTTCGCCCTCCTTATCAGCGTGCTGCGGCGCGCCATCACGTGGGACGGGTTCGTCAACGCGGTCAAGGATACTTTGCGCATCTCCTGCTTCATCGTCGTCATCGTGGCAGGCGCCGTGGTCTTCGGAAGGTTCCTTGCCGTCACCCGGCTGCCTTACTCCATCGCCAGTTGGGCCTCGGCCCTCCCCGTTCCCAATTTTGTCATTCTCTGGATCATGATCGCCGTTTTCATCGTCGGGGGGGCCATCATGGACGCCCTCGGCTTTCTTCTCATTACCATTCCCATCTTCTATCCCTTGGCCATGCAACTCCATTACGATCCCATCTGGTTCGGCGTGATGATCACCATCGTCACGACCATGGGAGCCATCACCCCGCCCGTCGGGGTCAACGCCTACGTGGTGGCGGGCATGTCGAAGGATGTAATCCCCCTCTCGACGGTGTTCAAGGGCGTCATCTATTTCCTTCCCACCTACATCATCTGCATCTTCCTGCTGGAGGTCTTTCCCCAGTTGGTCATGGCCCTTGCGAACATGGTAAAATAGAAAGACCGGTGAGCCATGTCCAACAATTCATTCCCCTTTCCCGTTTTGTGAGACCCGGCATAGCCCGCGACCCTGTTCCCGTCCGGATTCCTGACAAAGCAGAGGGAGGTTCCGGACATTCCCTCAATCAGGGGCAGGTTCTGCCGGGTCTCGAAAATTTACATGACTCGACGATGGCCAAATGCATCTTTTTCGGGTATAATTGGCGAAAATCATGCCTGAAGGAGGCATCGAATGACTGAAACCGCCCAATCCATGTCGATCTTTATCGCCTTCACGGCGGGGCTTTTGTCCTTCGTCTCGCCCTGCGTGCTGCCTCTCATCCCCTCCTATCTGACCTATATGACGGGGGCGTCGTTCAGCGAACTTACCGGTTCGGAATCCCCCGCCAAGATTCGCTGGACCACCTTCCGGCACTCGCTCGCCTTCGTCATCGGGTTCAGCGTGGTCTTCACCCTCATGGGGGCCTCGGCCACCACCCTGGGAAACCTGATCCTCAAGCACCAGGACCTCATCCTCAAGGTCGGAGGAGGCATCATCATCCTCCTCGGGATCCATTTTCTGGGAATCATTCAGTTCAAGTTTTTAGAGATGAACAAGCAGTTCCAGTTGAAGCGGAAACGTGTGGGCTTGATCGGCTCTTTCCTGACGGGAATCACGTTTGCCGCCGGCTGGACCCCCTGCATCGGCCCCATCCTTGCAACCATCCTCCTCTACGCCAGTTCCACGGGAAGCGTGAGCAAGGGGATTATTCTCCTTGCCTTTTATTCCCTCGGTCTGGCGCTTCCCTTTTTCTTCGCGGGGCTTGCCATCAATACCTTCCTGGGGGCATCCGGCTGGATCAAGCGCCACCTGAGGGTCATCAATATCGTCAGCGGCAGCCTCCTCATCGTGGTTGGTATTGCTATGATTCTTGGGGGATTCGACGTGCTCCTGCGCCGCTTTTGAAACATGGAAGGTAAAACGGGACAAGCCGATAATCCGAGAAAAGAACATTCCTGCTGGCCTGTCATCCTTGGGCCACCACCCACGTGGTTTCGACGCCTCGTCCACCTTGACACCTTGTGCTTCATCTTTTATGATTCAAACCGCGTTTTTTTGGAGAGGAGGTGAGGTGCCTTTCAAGAGTCGTAGGGTATGATTATCTTTAAAAACGTCAACAAGTGGTTTGGTTCTCTTCACGTCTTGAAAGATATCAACCTTCACATCCATCCCGGCGAGGTCGTTGTTGTCTGCGGACCGTCCGGTTCGGGGAAATCGACGCTCATTCGCTGCATCAATCAGCTGGAGCCCATCCAGAAAGGCGAGATTATCGTGGACGGCATGGAGGTGAACAAGCGTTCCACGAACCTCACGAAGTTGCGAAGTGAAATCGGCTTCGTCTTCCAGCAGTTTAACCTCTACCCCCACCTGACCGTCCTGGAAAACGTGGTTCTCTCCCCCATCAAGGTCAAGAAGGTCCCGCGGAAGGAGGCGGAGGCGAACGCCCTGCGCCTGCTCGAACGCGTCGGGATTCCCGATAAGGCGAACGACTATCCCTCCCAGTTGTCGGGGGGACAGTGCCAGCGGGTGGCCATCGCCCGGGGCCTGGCCATGAATCCCAAGGTGATGCTCTTCGACGAGCCGACCAGCGCCCTGGATCCGGAGATGATTAAGGAAGTGCTGGACGTGATGGTGGAACTCGCCCGCGAGGGAATGACCATGATCGTGGTTACCCACGAGATGGGGTTTGCCCGTCAGGTGGCGGACCGTGTGTTCTTCATGGACGCGGGCCAGATCGTCGAGTCGAATACACCCGACGAGTTTTTCGAGAATCCCCGTAACGAACGCACGAGGGAATTCTTGAGTAAAATTATAACCCATAATTAAAGGAGGTTTGTCATGAGGCGTTTTTGGAAACTGTTCATCGTCTTGTTTCTCGTCATGGGGCTGGCGTATCCCGCCGCCGCGGACACCCTGGACAAGATCATCCAGCGGGGCGAGTTGCGCGTGGCCGTTCAGACCCAGGGCCCCCCGTTTTCCTTCGTGGACAAGAACGGGGTTCGCACGGGAAGTTCCGTGGAGATCTGCCGGATGATCGCCAAGGAGATGGGCGTCAAGATTAAGTTCCTCGACTATGATTGGGATGGCCTGATTCCCGCCCTTTTGTCCAAGAAGGCGGATTTTCTCGCTGCGGACATGACGGCCACGCTGAAACGGGCCCTGAAGGTTTCCTTCACCGATCCCTTTTACCTTTCCAAAAGTGTTGTCTTTACGAAGAAAGAGAATGCCTCGAAGTTTCAGTCCCTCAGCGACTGCAACAAGAAGGGGGTCCGCGTGGCCGTTCTTCTGGGGTCCACCGGCGCGACGGACGCCAAACGTCTCTTGTCCAAAGCAACCATTAAACCCTACAAAGGCGGCGGCCCGCTGCTTATCAATGCCGTGCTTTCCGGCAAAGCGGATGTGGGCGTGAACGACCTCTCGGCCATCCGGGGGCAGATGCTAAATTTCCCCAAGGATTCCATCGCGATTCTACCTATTGCCTTGAGCGCCCAGCCTCTCTCGTTCGCGGTGCGGCCCGAAGACACACACCTGCTCCAGTGGCTCAACCTCTTTTTCTTCTGGATAAAAGGAGACGGAAGGTTGAAACAGAACCTCGATTACTGGGTCAACTCCAACCGCTGGCGCAAAGACCACTGATCTCCCTGCGGGGGAGGCGTAACGCCTCCCCCCTTTTCTTGAAAGAGGGGAAACCTTGCTCGAACATTTCAGCTTCCGGGTCATCGGCCAGTATATGCCCCTGTTTCTCAGGGGCTTGTGGGCCACCTGCTGGATCTCGGGGATCAGCATCTTCTTCGCCCTGCTTATCGGAATCATCGCCTGCGGGCTGCGCCTGTCCAAGGGACGGTTCCTGAAAAAGATCGCGGGGATCTACATCGAGTCCATCCGCTCCACGCCCCTATTGGCGCAACTCTACTTTTTCTACTTCGGCCTTCCGACCCTCCACGTCAACCTCAACGAGGTCCAGACGGGGATTCTGGCGCTGGCGCTCAACAGCGGGGCCTATATCGCGGAGATCGTGCGCGCCGGCATCGTCTCCATCCCGAGCGGGCAGGTGGAGGCGGCCACGGCCTACGGCCTGAATTACCTCCAGCGCATGCGTTACGTCATCCTCCCTCAGGCCCTCGGGGTGACCATCCCGGCGCTTTTGGGGCAGTTCATCGTCCTGGTGAAGGACAGTTCCCTCGTCTCCCTTATCTCCGTCCTGGAGTTGACGCGCGCGGGCCAGCTCATGGCCTCCGAGCGGTTCATGCCGGCGGAAGGGTTCTTCACCGTCGCGGCCTTCTACCTCCTCATCTATTATATCCTCAAGTACCTTTCCAACTGGTGGCAGAATCGCCTGATCTACATGGAGGGTCACTGAGCGATGATCGCCATCTATTTCAAGGGACTCATTCACACGCTTCCCCTCTTCTTTAAGGGGTTGTGGATTACCATTCTCGTCTCCGGGGTCAGCCTCATCGCCGGGACGGCACTCGGGGTCATCTGCGGCATCCTTCGGACTATTCGGAAATGGGGAATCTCGAGACTGATGGGTTTCTACGCCGACTACATGCGGGGCGTGCCCTTCCTCGTCCATATCTTCATCATCTACTTCATCCTGCCTGAGGTGGGCATCCAGTTGGATCCCTTTCCCGCGGCGACCATCGCCCTGACGGTCTACGCGGGGGCCTACATCAGCGAGATCGTGGCGGCAGGCATCCAGTCCGTCCCGAAGGGGCAGATGGAGGCGGCCACGGCCTACGGCCTGAATCCCTTCCAGCGCCTGCGTTACGTGATTTTTCCCCAGGCCATCCGGGTGATTCTCCCGCCGCTGGTGGGGGAGTATGTCCTTCTCGTCAAGGATTCCTCCATCGTTTCGGTCATCGGGCTCACGGACGTGACCCGGGTGGGGTGGCTGACCGTCCAGCGGATACCGGAAGGGCTCATGGTCTTCGGACTGGTGGGGATCCTCTATTTCATTATCTGTTACCCAATGATCCACCTTTCCCATTACCTGGAAGAAAAGATAAGTTACGAATCTCAATGAAAAGGAGGCATCGATGGGGAGTTTCACGAAACTCGATGACCTGTTGAAGGAACGTGTCCCGCTGGCCCAGCTTCCCACGCCCATCCAGAAACTTGAGAGGCTTTCCGAGGAACTTGGCATCGCACTTTTTGTGAAGCGAGACGACCTGACGGAGAGCGTCGCCTCGGGAAACAAGATCCGCAAGCTGGAATACCTCGTGCGCGACGCCCTGGCAAAGGGGTGCGACACCCTCGTTACCTGCGGCGGGGTTCAATCGAACCACTGCCGGGCCACGGCCGCCGTCGCGGTTCGGATGGGGCTTCGGTGCCACCTCATCCTCCGGGGAGAGATGCCGGCTGTTCCCGACGGGAACTATTTCATTGACCGTATCCTTGGGGCCACCACCGATTTCTACACGCGGGAGGAATTCGAACGCCTCCCGGAGATCGAACGGGAAACGGTCTCCCGTCTCGAAAAGGCGGGACAACGCCCCTATCTTATTCCCATGGGAGGCTCCAACGCCACGGGAAGCCTGGGATATGTCCGTATGGCCGGCGAACTGAAGGATGCTGGGGAGGCATTTGACGATATCTACTGCGCCCTCGGTTCCGGAGGAACCTACGCGGGGATGATGATTGGGTTGAAACACAACGAGATCTCCGCGAAGCTTCACGGGATTGCCGTGTGCGACGATGTGGCCTACTTCAGATCGGAGGTGGAAAGGATTCTCGGTGAATTCGAGGCCTGGTACGGCCTTTCCTTCCCCGGCGGGATGTTCGATATGGCCTTCGACGACCGCTTCGTGGGTATCGGCTACGCTTTGAACACCCCGGAGGAGTTGCGGGAGTTGGTGCGCATCGCCCGTCTGGAGGGCCTGATCCTTGATCCCGTCTACACCCTCAAGACCTTCCTGGGGATGATGCGTCAAGTGAGGGAAGGCGTCGTGCAAAAAGGCGCACGGGTCCTGTTCGTTCATACCGGCGGGCACTACGGGATTTTCCCCAAGGGAGAGGAATTCGCGCCCCTTTTGCAAATTGGACAACTATTAAAAAGTTAAATGTTAAATAGTTTTAGGTTGTTATAGGTTGATTCGGGTGGATTTTTGTGTGATGAGCTTGCAAGTATTAGAGGCAGAAAGGTTTTCTCAAAAAGGGCCTGCTCAAATCTTGTAAATTGCGTAGGACTCATCGCTTCCAGTTGGAATCTTTTCCATATTTTGAGTTCAAAAATGGAAACCCACGGGACTTATCAGGGCTGTCGGGGGTTTTGGGGACATGACAAAGCCTTGACAAATTCTTGTGAGATTCGTAAAGGGTAGAAAATTCTGTTTTGGGAGCCGAAAAATTGGATAGTCGCGCACGTCAAGGACTCGTTATCGTTCACACGGGAAACGGCAAAGGGAAGACCACCGCTGCCCTGGGGCTGGCCTTCCGCGCCCTCGGGCACGGGTTCCGCGTTTTGATGGTCCAGTTCATCAAGGGATCCTGGAAATACGGAGAATTGGCTTCGGCGAAGAAGTTCGAGAACTTCACGCTGGTGCCCATGGGACGGGGATTTGTCTCCACCGATGGCGACATCGCTGAGGAAGACCGGCAGGCGGCCGCGGAGGCCCTGGAATTCGCCCGGATGAAACTGCCGGATTACGACATGGTCATCCTGGACGAGGTCATCTACGCGCTCGGCTTCGGCCTGGTGACGGAATCGGCGGTCTTGGAGCTCATCGCGGCGAAACCGCCCGGGACCCACTTGGTTTTGACGGGGAGGAACGCCCCCGAAAAGATTGTGGAGGCGGCGGACCTGGTTACGGAGATGCGCGAGATAAAACATCCCTATAAAAAGGGGATCAAGGCGCAGCGGGGGGTGGAGTTTTGAGTCAAAACGGCCTGGAATACGGTTACTGCCAGAAATACAACAAGAAGATCCTCTTGGAC
>Ga0256833_1003859_pt1 | contig 10158 bp, 3 predicted proteins | sample 356284metaG_FD_190535 | JGI IMG/M metagenome (GOLD analysis project Ga0256833, IMG submission 190535) | Hydrothermal vent microbial communities from Mid Atlantic Ridge, Atlantic Ocean - 356-284 | ecosystem: Environmental > Aquatic > Marine > Hydrothermal vents | place: Atlantic Ocean: Mid...
TGTAGTTACACTACCACAAGAATTGGAAATAACGCAAGTATAATTTCCTGCATCTGAGGTAGTAGCATTATTGATAGTATATGTGTTTGAAGTTGCACCACTAATGTTATTACCATCATGTTGCCATTGATAACTTAAATTACTCCCGGTTGCATTTACTGTAAATGTATAGGAGTTTCCGCTACAAACATCTCCGCCTACAGGTTGATCTACGATAGCAGGACTTTCAGTTACATTCAAGGTGGCAATATTTGATGTAACACTTCCACAGTCTCCTGTAACTTCACAAGTATAATCTCCTGCACTTGCAGTAGTAACATTATTTATAGTATAGTCGGAAGATGTTGCCCCATTTATGGCATTACCATTCAAATACCATTGATAAGTCAAATTGCTTCCAGTTGCTGTAATACTAAATGTATAAGAATTACCTGTACATACATTACCTCCTGCAGGTTGAGTTGTTATACTTACAGCAGGATTTACAGTAAGAGTTGCCGGATTTGAAGTAATAACATTACCACAAGAATCTGTTATTACACAAGTATAATTTCCAGCATCTGCCATTGTTACATTAGATATTGTATAAGTATCTGAATTAGCTCCGGATATATCATTCCCATCATGTTTCCATTGATAAACAGGAGCTGTAGCATTAGCTACAACAGAAAAGTTAACACTATTACCTTCACATACTGTTTGATTATTAGGTTGTGTTGTAATTGTTGGTGTTGTGCAATTTATAGTTGAATTTATTTCCAAATCATCTATCCACAGCATAAATTTATCTGTAGAAACATGGCGTATAGCTACATATATTTCTTGATTATCATAATTACTTAAATCATAAGTAAATTGTTGCCATGTATCAGGAGCATCAGTTACACTGGATATTGCTGTAAAACTTGAAGGATTATTATCAGTTGTAGATACCAATACTTCAAAAGAATCATCTCCCCAGCTACTTGGTTTTGGCGACAATGCCCAGAAACTAAATGAAGAATTAGTGCCTAATTGTAATTTAGGAGAAATGAACCAGTCATCACTTTGGCTTCCATCGTTCGGACAAATTGCCATTCCTACTCTAACGCCACTGTGTGCAGCATCTCCCACTGTGCTTTCCCAGCAATCACTGGTATTAAATGCCATATAGGCAAATGCACTTTGTTCTCCGGGGAAATCGCAATCATTACTACCATAAGTAGCTTTACCGTCTCCATCTACCGTAGTCCATGGGTCAAAAGAAGTTGTATAATCTGCACTACTTTCGAAATCCCATGTAAATGGATAAGACGAAACAATATACTCATCGTTTAATGTTGTTGCATTACCTGATAATCCAGGGGTTAGATAACATACTCCGGAAGTATCGTTATATTCATAGAGTGCAAAATAATATGTAGTGTTTGGATTTAATCCTGTAACAGTTACATTTTGTCCTGTTCCAGAATATACTACATAATTACCTGTTCCTATTTGATCACCACTACCAAAAGTAGAGTTTGCTGTGTAATTAGTTCCACTTACAGGATCGCTATCTACTGCACTTCCTTCGTGAGCTACTACTAATATTTTTGTTCCATCTCCTCGTGTCCATGATAAATCAATTGCATATGTGTCGGGTACAGCAGAAAAGTTTGAAGCTTGTGTTGTTGGAGTTGTACAAACAATATCATCTGTTATTCCATTTCCTGTAAGAGCAGGAGTTAAATAACATACTCCGGAAGTATCGTTATATTCATATAGTGCAAAATAATATGTTGTATTTGGATTTAATCCTGTAACAGTCATATTTTGTCCTGTCCCTGAATATACTACATAATTACCAGTTCCTATTTGGTCGCCACTGCCAAAAGTAGAATTTGCTGTGTAATTAGTTCCACTTACAGGATCGCTATCTACTGCACTTCCTTCGTGAGCTACTACTAATATTTTTGTTCCATCTCCTCGTGTCCATGATAAATCAAGAGAAGAAGTAGTTGAGCCTGTTACTGCAAAGTTTGATGCTTGTGTGTTTGGTGTTACACAAGTATTAGAGTTTGTTGTTGAATTTATTTCCAAATCATCTATCCACAACATAAATTTATCTGTAGAAACATGATGGATAGCTACATATATCTCTTGATTATCATAAGCACTTAAATCATAAGAATATTGTTGCCAACTGCTATCAGCAGGAGTTACATTAGAAATTGCTGTAAAACTTGATGGATTATTATCCGTAGTAGAAACCATTACTTCAAATTCATCATCTCCCCAAGTTTTTGGTTTTGGTGATAATGCCCAAAAACTAAATGAAGAATTAGTGCCTAATTGTAATTTAGGAGAAATGAACCAGTCATCACTTTGGCTTCCATCGTTCGGACAAATTGCCATTCCAACCCTTACTCCACTATGAGCAGCATCACCAACTGTGCTTTCCCAGCAATCACTTGTATTAAATGCCATATAGGCAAAAGCAGAACCTTCTCCTGTCCAATCACAATCACTACTTTGATAAGTTGCTTTCCCGTCTCCATCCACTGTGGTCCAAGGAGCAAAAGAAGTTGTATAGTCTGCACTACTTTCAAAATCCCATGTAAATGGATAAGAGGAAATAGGAGCAGCTTCAGTAGTAGCATTTGCAGTTACACCTGGAGATGAATATTCATTTGAAGGTAAATAAGACCAAGCTTTATAATAATATGTAGTAGAAGGTTGTAGTCCCGTATGGTTATAAGTAGTATTTGTTCCATAATAAAGCACAGTACCACCACCTGGAATAGCATCACCGGGATTATAAGTTGTTCCGTTTTGAGGAGTCCCGAAAGTGCCGTTCGGCGACCATGCTAATAATACAGGATCTCCATTATTATTTAAATCCCAACTCAAATCTATTTCTTGGTCAGAAACTGCATTTGCTGTCAAATTTTGAGGATCTCCTGTTTCTTGGAATTTAAAGCCAATTATTCTTGTAGCCAAACTTGTAGATGAATTTACATATTGTCCTGTAAACCAAAAAGTAACGTTGTCTGATGGGTCAACGCTCATTTGGAAATAATCTCCCCAACGATTTACATTTGTTTGTGCTCCTTGCCCATCAACAATAACGGTTTCAGGAATATCCATTACTCCATTTGCATTTGCATGCTCTGCTGCCGATTGTCCTGTGAAACGCAGTCCTGTATAAGTGTTTGGACCTGCAACAGAATAAGCTAATGCTATTTCATGATTAGCATTTATAGATATACTTCCCATCCATCTATTTGTAGCATCAGGTGCATAAGTGCCACTTTGTCGTAAGCTCCAGCCATTACCGTCGTTAGTAAGTTCGTACCACCTTACTCCTGCATGATCATTGCCATCTACATCAACAGTATGACAAGCAACAATAGTTTGTTCATTACCAAAATTCCTATATTGTGCTCTATACATAAGGACAGTAGGAATTGCATCCAATTTTTGAGAAGTTCCTCTTTGTTCTATATCATTCATATAACTTGATGTGTTAAATTGGGAGTCAAAAGAAGGGACATCAATTACTTGAACCCTATCAAAAGTAGAATTATTAGGATTAGACCAATCTGCATGCAATTCATAAAGCCATAAGGCATCACTTCCTCCTCCCCATGCATCGTCATTTATGGTAATAAACATACCTGGAGTTCCTGATGGAGCAAAAGTGCCGTCATTATCCAAAGGTTGAATGCAATGAAAACCGCTATTTGGACGGTAAGGATTGTCAAATCCTATCATTTGAGGATTACTTCCTCCGTTTAACATTACAGAACGTTCAAAAACATAAACATCATTTTTATTTGCTCCGGAATTATTTGTTGCCATATAGTATCCATCTTGCCAAATTCCTACTTTTTCATAATCTGGCATATCATCTACATCAAAACTATATGCGTACCATTGTCCTGTGGGGTCATTAGTTGCAGAAACAGCAAACAGCATATAATCATTACTGCCACTTATAGAAAACTCTATAGCTACCCATCTGTCAGCTTCTTCATCATACAGAGCAATGGGGTCACCATCATTATATTGGGCACCTGTAACATTCCCAAAAAGGGAATTCATTGCATTAGGGCCTGCTACTAGATTACCGCTTTTGTCATAAATGGCATAAGAAGTGTTGTAGGTTTGCATAAAGTAATTTGGTCCTACTGTTCCGTTATCGTCAGTAGGATAGCCCCCGTCACCATTTTGTCCTTCAAAATTTGCAACAATAATAGGTTGTGCTTTTGTGCCGCTAGGTATTGATTTTTGCCATACGGGGTCAGGACCTTTTGGCAAAGCATTTGCTGCATTAGGATAATTACGTTCTTTTAGTTCCTCATTACGCTCAATATCTTTTAAAGCCTCTTTTTTTGCTCCAATTTGAGCTTCTGTTAAAGGTTGAAAATTTCTGACAGGGCCAATTACTCCTAAAAAGTGTCCTGTTCTAACTACTTTTGGATGTACTGGCTTATGACCTGTAAATGCTTCTGTTTGGAACTGTTGAGAAAATCCAAACAAAGAAAATACAAGCATCCACACTACACTCATCAAATACTTTTTCATAACTTTTATATTTTAAATTACCATATTTAATAACAAAATAAGACTAAAGCAACATTTTATAAGTTGCATGTATATTCTATTTTTTTTCTACATTTTCTATTGTATGAACTAAAAAGTTCCAAAACTTTTTAACTGATTCTATATTAACTTTTTCATCTGGAGAGTGAGGATATTTTATAGTAGGACCTACGGCAATCATATCCCAATTAGTATAAATACCACCTAACAATCCACATTCAAGACCAGCGTGAATAGCACTTATTTTCGGAATATTCCCGAACAATGTTTTGTATTGTTCTGTCATTACTTTCAATATTTCTGAATCAGGATTTGGTTTCCAGCCCGGATACTCTCCTGTAAATTCTATATTATCTGCATTTGCCAAAGAATACAAAGCATCAAATACTTCTGCAAGAGCATCTTTTGAAGAATCAACGGAAGATCTCATGAGTGCTTTTATGCTTGCAGAACCGTTTTTGATTACTATTATTGCCAAATTTGTAGATGTTTCAACAAGATCAGGCATATCATTGCTCATACGAATCACACCATTAGGAGTAGCTACTATTACATTCAATATTCGTTTTTTATCTGTGTCATCCATTACCATAGAAGGTGTGTCAGTTTTTTCTGCAAAAAATGTTAAATCAGGCTCTACTGTTTTATATTCGTTTTTTATAATTGCTTCAAAGTCTTTAACGGCATTTTCAAAATCAGTAACTTTATTTTCAGGAATAGTTACTATTGCATATCCTTCACGAGGAATAGCATTTCTCATATTTCCACCTTCAAATACGGATATTTCTACAGGAATGTTTTTTGAAATATGATAGAGAAATCTTGCTAACAGCACATTAGCATTTCCTCTGCCCAAATGTATATCAACGCCAGAGTGCCCGCCTTTTAATCCTTTTATTACTACTTTATATGCTTTATAATCGGAAGGAGTTTCTTTTTCTTTGTAAGTAAAATCTAAGTTGGCTTCCAATCCTCCTGCACAACCTATACACAACTCTCCTTCGTCTTCAAAATCAAGATTTATCAAAATATCTCCTTTTAATAATCCTGGTTTTAAGTTAAAAGCACCCGTCATTCCAGTTTCTTCATCTACAGTGAATAATGCTTCAATAGGACCGTGTTTTATGTCTTTAGAATCCAATATGGCAAGAGCTGCTGCCAACCCAATGCCATTATCAGCTCCTAAAGTTGTTCCTTTTGCAGTTACCCATTCTCCATCAATATATGCATCTATAGGGTCTTTTTCAAAGTCATGCTCAACATCACTGTTTTTTTGTGGTACCATATCCATGTGTGCTTGCAATATTATTCCCTTTTTATTTTCCATACCGGGTGTAGCAGGTTTCCTGATTATTACATTACCTACTTCATCTACTATAACTTCAAGGTTTCTATCACTTGCAAACTTTTTAAGATATTCTATAACTTTACCTTCTTTTTTAGAAGGACGTGGTATTTGGGTAAGGTCATAAAAGAATTTCCATACCGCTTTGGGTTCTAATGATAATATTTCTTTTCCCATGATTAAATATTTTTAAATGTTTTTCAATTCCAAAGATACAAAAAACATTATATGATTTAATTTTTGCTTAAAATTTCTATATATAAATTTTACCAATTCTCTCTAAAAAAATACCATTACTTTTGTATTGGAACAAAATATTTATTTACTATGAACAAAGACAAAAAATTATCAACAAATAATACTCATAAAATTCTTTATAAATTCTTAAAAAGTCAAAACTCCAATAGGGATATCTTTCATGATTTAATGCCTTTTAAAGTTAAAGAGATATTGCTTGTAGCAACTATGTATGATGCTTTTTCTATAGAGAGTGAAGGACAATTTGTTGATAGGGTTTTCGGAGAATATCATAATTTGAATTTAATACATCTTCCTCGTATAACTGGTGTTACTACTGCAGACGAAGTAAAAGAAGAACTTAACAAAAAAAAGTTTGATTTAGTTATAATAATTACAGGCTTAAACAAAGATTATCCTATCAAAATATCTAAACTTATAAGAAAAATAAATCCTTTAATGCCAATATTTTTATTGCTTAACAATAATAAGGACATAGATTATTACAAAACTCACATCCATAAAAACATAATAGACCGCACATTTGTTTGGAATGGAGATTCCAGAATATTCTTTGCAATGGTGAAATTGTTGGAAGATACTACAAATGCAGAAAATGACATCAAAGTAGGTAAAGGAATAGTAAAAATCATATTGCTGGTAGAAGATAGTGAAAAATATTATTCTCGTTACTTACCACAATTATATCATTTGGTGCTGGAGCAAACACGCCGAATATTGTCTGAAAATAGCAATGATGAGCTGTATAAACTATTGAAAATGCGTTCCCGTCCAAGAATTTTAATGGCTACTAATTATGAAGAAGCTATGAAAGTGTTTACTATGTATAAAAAAGATTTATTACTTCTTATTACTGATGTGGAATTTAATAAAGAAAATAAAATGAATAAAGAGGCAGGTTTCTTGTTGGCAAAAACTTTTAGAGAATATAATCCTGAATTACCGATAATTATACAGTCATCAAATGAAAATAATAGAAAAGAAGCAGAATCTATAAAAACATATTTCATTAATAAAAATAGTGAGACATTATTACATGATATAAGGATATTTATGCAAAATTATCTTGGGTTTGGTGATTTTATATTTAGAGACAAAAATGGTAATCCTATTACAACGGCTCATTCTTTTGAAGAATTTTTTGAGCTTCTTGAAGTTGTGCCTGAAGATAGTCTTTATTATCATGCATTGCACAATCATTTTTCACAGTGGCTTGTTGCTCAAGGAGAAATAGAACTTGGACAAATGTTATCAAAAATAAGTGTAACTCAATTTTCTTCAATGGAGGAACTAAGAGATTATTTAAAAGAAAAAATTTATGAATATCAAATAAGAGGTAAAAAAGGTAAACTTGTTCCTTTTACAAGAAGAGATTGGTTGGAAGAAAGTAATATTGCAAGTCTTGCTTCGGGAAATTTAGGGGGAAAGGGTAGAGGTCTTTTGTTTCTTAACACATTGGTATATAATTTTAACTTATCTCGTATTATAGAGGGAATAGATATACGCACTCCAAGAACAGCAATCATAGGAACAGATGAATTTGACAAATTTCTTAAGGAAAACGGGCTTATAGAGAAAGTCTATTCTAGAAAATACTCTTATTCTGAAATAAAACAAATGTTCATAAACTCCTCGTTATCAAATGAATTGATGCGGAAATTGGAAATAATTGTAGAAAATACATATAATCCAATTGCAGTACGTTCCTCAAGTCTGTTTGAAGATTCACTTATGCAGCCATTTGCAGGTGTATTTGAAACATATCTGGTGAGCAATAATTTACCTACTATAGAAACCAGAGTAAAACAATTATCCGATGCCATAAAACTTGTATATGCTTCTATCTTTTCTCCTGAATCCATTAATTATATAGAAGCTATAAACTATAAAATAGAAGAAGAAAAAATGGCTGTAGTGCTACAAGAAGTAGTAGGACAAAAATTTGACAATTATTATTATCCTCATATAAGCGGAGTAGCCCAATCTTATAATTTTTATCCTATTTCACACATGCAACCTGAAGATGGTTTTGCGGTGATAGCGTTAGGACTTGGACAATATGTAGTAGAAGGGAAAAAGGCATTCCGTTTTTGCCCTAAGCATTCTCAAATAGATATTTTTTCAAAAGAAGAGTTACTTAAAAACTCTCAAAGACAGTTTTATGCAGTAGATTTAAGCAATAAATCCGTTGATTTATTAAAAGGGGAAACTGCCAATTTAGCATTATTAGATATTTCTGAAGCAGAAAAACATGGCACGCTTAGACATTTGGCATCTGTATATGATTATGAGAATGATATGATGCGTCCAGGATTAGATTATCCGGGACCAAGAATATTAAATTTTGCTAACATACTAAAATATAACTACATACCATTGTCGGAAACATTATCTACTATACTTGACATAGTGAAAGAAGCTATGGGGTCGGCAGTAGAAATAGAATTTGCAGTAGATCTCACCCGCAATAAAGAAGGTAAATCATCATTTTATTTATTGCAAATAAAACCATTGTTATCAAACGAAGAGGATTATAAAATAGACTTAAATAAAATAAATTATGAAAAATTGATACTTTTATCTGACAAAAGTGTAGGAAACGGCATAATAAAAGGTATAAAAGATGTAATATTTGTTGATATAAATAATTTTGATAAAACCATAACTGAAGAAATTGCACAAGAAATAGCTACTTTTAATACTTTGATGAAAAAAGAGGACAAAGACTATGTTCTTATAGGTCCTGGACGTTGGGGAACAAGAGACAAATTTATAGGGATACCTGTTGCGTGGTCCGATATATCCAAGGCAAAAGTAATCGTGGAAACAAGTTTGAGAGATTTTCCACTTGACCCATCTTTGGGGTCACACTTTTTCCATAATGTAATATCTATGAATGTGGGGTATTTTTCTGTAAATCAGCAAAGTGGAGATAGTTTTATAAAATGGGACAAGCTATACAATGCAAATATTATTCGCAAAGGGAAATATATAATACATGTACGTTTTGATAAAGATTTGATAATAAAAATGGATGGGAAAAAACGAATATCTATAATAGAAGAGCAATAAATTCTTTATGTAATCTCATTTCGTTCATTTATATCTAATCCGAATAGGGAAAAATCATATTTTACGGGATCATTTGCATCAAAAAGTCTTAATTTGGCAGTGACTTCTTCTACTGCTTTCCAATCATTTTGTTTTCGGGTAAGTAACCCTAGTGCACGTGCTGCATTTCCACTATGCACATCAAGGGGAAGCATTAAATCATTTGTTGGAATTTCTTTCCATAAACCAAAATGAATACCTTCACTTCTTACCAGCCACATTAAAAACATATTTATGCGTTTAGCTGCTGAGCCACGTCCCACACAAGAAACATGCTTTGTTGCATGTGCAGGAATTTCTTCCAATGAAAAAAAAACTTTTCTAAAATATATTATTGCAGATTTTACGGTATTATTTTTTTTATAGCCTTCTAAAAATATACTTTCCAATCCTCCTTTATATTTGTATATGTACTGTAAGGCTTTTAAAAAATATTGTAAATCAGATGAATTAAAAGTACGATGAACAAAATTATTGATAGAACTTATTTCTTTTCTAGATGCATTCAATATGAAATCATGAGGAGCATTTGACATAATATTTATTATTCTCTTTGCATTATTTATTATCATTTTTCTATTTCCCCAAGCAATAGTAGCAGTGAGAAATCCTGCTATTTCAATATCTTCTTTTTTGTTAAACGAATAAGGTATTTGTATAGGGTCAGTTTCAATAAAAGAATAAGTATTATATTCATAATATTTTTGTTCTAATAAATCTTTTAATTTTTCATTATTCATAATTCGTAATCATTGTAAATAATTCTGATGACAAAATAAATGATAAATAAGCAATAAAAAATTATAATGAAACCATTTCATTTGTAAAATTTTTTTATATTTGCAAAAACTAAAAAAATAATACTATGAGTTTAGATA